>Ga0210077_1000001_pt1 | contig 281976 bp, 282 predicted proteins | sample RushMan_CattailN_5_FD_185556 | JGI IMG/M metagenome (GOLD analysis project Ga0210077, IMG submission 185556) | Wetland microbial communities from San Francisco Bay, California, USA, that impact long-term carbon sequestration -... | ecosystem: Environmental > Aquatic > Marine > Wetlands ...
CCCCAAACTTCTTCGACAAAATACTCGTCATCGCCGCCGTCAGCGTCGTCTTGCCATGGTCCACATGCCCAATCGTGCCAACGTTCACGTGCGGCTTGGTCCGCTCAAATTTGCCTTTTGCCATGACGCTCTTCCCCGATTCTTTATGGTTACTTCTTGCTGCTGATAACCGCCTCTGCGACGCTGCGCGGCGCCTCGGCGTAGTGTTTGAATTCCATCGTGTACGTCGCGCGGCCCTGCGTAAGCGAACGCAGCGTCGTCGAGTAGCCGAACATTTCGCCCAGGGGTACCTCTGCCTTGATCGCCTTACCGCCCGGCAGATCGTCCATGCCCTGGATGATCCCGCGGCGGGACGAGAGGTCGCCCATCACGTCGCCCATTTTCTCTTCTGGCGTTTCGACCTCGACCGCCATCACCGGCTCGAGCAGTACCGGCGTGGCGCTGCGCATGCCGTCCTTGAACGCGAAGATGGCAGCCATCTTGAACGCATTCTCGTTCGAGTCCACCTCGTGGTACGAGCCGTCGAACAGCGTCGTTTTGACATCCACCACCGGATACCCGGCGAGCACGCCGTCCTGCAGCGCCTCCTGCACGCCCTTCTGCACCGCCGGGATGAACTCGCGCGGGACCGAGCCACCTTTGATCGCGTCGACGAACTCGAAGCCCTTGCCCGCAGGCTGCGGTTCGAGCTTGAGCCAGACGTGACCGTACTGCCCGCGGCCACCCGACTGTTTGATGAACTTGCCCTCGGACTCGAGCGACTTCTTGAATGTCTCACGGTAGGCGACCTGCGGCTTGCCGACCGACGCCTCGACGCCGAATTCGCGCTTCATGCGGTCGACCAGGATCTCGAGGTGCAACTCTCCCATGCCGGAGATGATGGTCTGACCGGACTCCTCGTCGGTACGGACACGGAACGACGGGTCCTCCTGGGCAAGACGTCCCAGCGCGACGCCCATCTTCTCCTGGTCGGCCTTGGTCTTCGGCTCGACCGCCTGGGAGATGACGGGGTCCGGAAACTCCATCTTCTCGAGCGTGATCACCTTGTTGACGTCGCAGATGGTCTCGCCCGTGGTCACTTCCTTCATGCCGACCGCCGCGGCAATGTCACCCGCGCGAACTTCCTTGATTTCCTTGCGCTCGTTCGCGTGCATCTGCAGCAGACGGCCGACGCGTTCCTTCTTGCCGCGAACCGACGTAAACACCGTATCGCCGGACGACAGCACGCCCGAATAGACGCGGACGAACGTCAGTTGTCCGACGTAGGGATCGGTCGCGATCTTGAACGCCAGCCCCGCGAAAGGCTCGCCATCCTCGGCCTTGCGCACGTCGGGCTCACCGTTCTCCTTCTGGCCCTTGACGGGCGGAATGTCTGCGGGTGAAGGCAGATAGTCGATTACCGCGTCGAGCATCGCCTGAACGCCCTTGTTCTTGAACGCAGACCCGCAAAGCATCGGCACGATTTCGTTGTTGAGCGTACGGATGCGAAGGCCCCGCTTGATCTCCTCGAGCGACAACTCCCCGGACTCGAGGTACTTGTTCATCAGCTCTTCGTTCGCCTCGGCCGCGGCCTCCACCATCTTCTCGCGCCACTCCTTGGCTTCATCCGCGAGGTCGGCCGGGACGTCCTTGCGCTCGAACTTCATCCCCTGGGTAGCTTCGTCCCAGTAGATCGCCTGCATCGCGACCAGGTCGACCACGCCCTGGAATTTGTCCTCGGCGCCGATCGGGAGCTGAATCGGGATCGGATTGGCCTTCAGGCGCAGCTTCATCTGGTCGTAGACCTTGAAGAAGCTCGCGCCGACGCGGTCCATCTTATTGACGAAGGCGAGCCTGGGCACCCTGTACTTCGTGGCCTGGCGCCAAACTGTTTCCGATTGCGGCTGCACGCCGCCGACCGCGCAGTACACCATACATGCGCCATCGAGCACGCGCAGCGAACGTTCCACTTCGATGGTGAAGTCGACGTGCCCCGGAGTGTCGATGATGTTGATGTGGTGCTCCGGATAGCTGAGGTCCATTCCCTTCCAGAAACAAGTGGTCGCCGCAGAGGTGATCGTTATCCCGCGCTCTTGCTCCTGCTCCATCCAGTCCATCGTCGCCGCGCCGTCGTGCACCTCGCCTATCTTGTGGTTCACGCCGGTGTAGAACAGAATGCGCTCGGTGGTCGTGGTCTTGCCCGCATCGATATGCGCGCTGATGCCGATGTTGCGATAGCGCTCGATTGGAGTCTTACGTGCCACAGCGATACCCATCCTTTGTAATTCGGGGGCCCTGAATATGGGGGCACAACCCGCTCATCCCAAACCTCAGAACCTGTAATGCGAGAACGCCTTGTTGGCGTCCGCCATTCTGTGAACTTCCTCGCGTTTCTTCATCGCACCGCCTCGTCCTTCCGCGGCTTCCTGCAATTCGCCCGCCAGGCGCACCGTCATCGATTTCTCGCCGCGCTTCTGCGCCGCCTCGCGGATCCAGCGCATGGCAAGCGCGACGCGACGCACCGGCCGCACCTCCACGGGGACCTGGTAGTTCGCGCCACCGACACGGCGGCTTTTGACTTCGACCACGGGTTTCACGTTCTGCACCGCCTGCGTGAACACCTCGACCGGGTCTTTGCCCGCCTTCGAACTGATGACGTTGAACGCACCGTAGACGATGCGCTCGGCCACAGACTTCTTGCCGCGCGTCATCAGTACGTTGATGAACTTGGCGACGTCGGTGTTGTGGAACTTCGGATCCGCCAGGATCTCGCGTTTGGGAACTTCTCTACGACGGGGCATGGTGTCCTCTGTTTCGCCGGCGTCAGGCGGCTGCTTTGACCCGCTTAGCGCCGTACTTGGAGCGGCTCTGCTTGCGATCCTTCACCCCCTGCGTGTCCAAGGAGCCGCGCACGATGTGATAGCGCACGCCCGGGAGGTCCTTGACGCGACCGCCGCGGATCAGCACCACCGAGTGCTCCTGCAGGTTGTGCCCTTCGCCGCCGATGTATCCGATGACCTCGAAGCCGTTGGTGAGCCGCACTTTGGCGACCTTGCGCAGCGCCGAGTTCGGCTTCTTCGGCGTGGTCGTGTAAACCCGGGTGCAAACGCCCCGTTTTTGGGGTGACCCGGCAAGCGCCGGCACCTTCGATTTCGGGCGCCGGGCAGTTCTTACGCCACGCACTAACTGATTGACGGTAGGCATTTTTTCCGTGTCCAGAAACGAACCGGGCGACCGCGTGGACCACCCGCTGTCGCCCAGGTGCAAAAAAGAGGCCGGATTATAAAGGGCTTTTTTAGGTAGCGTCAAGGATTATGCGCAGCGGAATTGACCTCCCGTCATCCCAAATCCACGCCCACAGGTTCGTCGGGGCGCGGGTCACGTACGAAGCCGAACCGCGAAGGCATTTCAGCTCGGAAAACGCGGCCGAGCGGCACTCGTTGCCCCGCGCAGGCAAACCAGGCACCGGCGTCCGATTCCTCGATCCCGTCGCTCGCCGCAAGAAGATCCCGGTCGTCGAGATTACCGACCCCCGAGGCCGTGGCGAGGATCAGCGCACCGCGCTCGTCTCGCCAAGCGGTATCGAGTGCTCCCGCAGATCGGCCGCACTGGTCGATCAGCCCCGTGCCATTGAGAAGGCGGAACACGTACGGAGCGCAGGCAAGACGCACGTAAACGCGCTGCGGTCCATTCTGAAAGAACCAGCTCCCGCGCCTATCCCGCGCGTAGTTGCGGCCGATGAAGTCACGCAGCGCGGCATTGCCGATGCGCCCGAAATCGGCAGTCTCGGGATTGCGCAACAACCAGTTGCCGCGCTCGTCGAGCGCGAGCCAGCCGTATACCGCCGGCACCGCCGGCCACTTCGCCAAAGCGCGGATCACCGTCTGGTCCATGCTCAGCTCATTCAGTGTATCGGTTGACCCACCATTCACTTCGCCGTCTCGAGCAAATCGTCGATCGGCGTCGGCCGCGCGACCCCGAAACCTTGCGCGTAGCCCACGCCGAGCCCAAACAAGCGCACCAGCACGTCGAATTCTTCGACGAACTCCGCAATGACGCGTACGTTGATCGTCTGCGCAACTCGTACGATCGTTCGCAACTTGTTCAACGCGGTCTCATTGGTAAGGAGACGGCGAGTGATGGAGCCATCCACCTTTATAAAGTCGACTTGCAGCGTCCTGAGCGGCGCGAAAGTCGCCGCGCGCCGACCAAACCCGTCGATTGCCACTTGGCAGCCGAGGGCGCGCACCGCGACGCCGAACCGCGACGCGGCGGTCAACCGGCTTAGGACATCGGCCTCGTCGATTTCGAAGCATAGGGTGTGTGCTCGCACCCCAAACTGACGCAATGTCTGCGCAACATAGTCCGGAAAGTCTTTGTCCTGCAGCGTGGCGCCGGCAACGTTTATGTTGAATTGCTCGAAATCGGCAGGCGAGCGTCCGGCAATTCGGCGCACCAATCGACTCACGACCCAGCGGTTGAGGTCGGGCATCATTCCGTACTGCTCAAACACCGGGAGGAACTCGCCAGGCGGGAGCATTTTTGATTCTTCCTCGCGCAGCCGCACCAGCACTTCTGCCATCACGAACTGGTTGTCCCCCAGCTTGGCGATCGGCTGCACAAAGAGTTGCAGCTCATCGGCGGCGAGTGCCTTTCGCAAGCGATGTGCCGGGTCGCCCCAACCCGTAAACGCGCCGTCCATCTGGGCGAGAAGATCCGCGTCGAGAGGTGTGCTTGAAGGTTCTTTCTCGTGCATGGCAGGAAGCGCGAGGCGAGATCAAGCAATTCCAATTGCTTTAGCCTAGCACGCCGTTTGCGGCGAATTGGCGTACCATCGCCGGTGCCGTACGAATGCAAATTGCGACTGCCAGGCCAGAATAGTGCATACCCCCGATCGCGTCATCGATACCGGAATCCGCGGCGCGCGGGCGAACGTCGCTTTCGATCAAGCCCTTATCGAGGCGCGCAAGGCGGGGAAGATCCCGGACACGATCCGTTTTCTGCGCTTTCGACCGTCGGCCTTGGTTGGGCTGCATCAAATCCTCGCGCACGAGGTTCGGCTCGACTACTGCCAGCAGGCCGGCATCGAAGTCGGGCGCCGGATCACCGGGGGCGGGGGACTCTACCTCGACGAAGGGCAGATCGGCTGGGAACTCGTCATGGACCGTCGCCGGCTCGGCACGACCGATCTCGCAGAGATTGCCGCCCGAATCTGCCGAGCTGCCGCCTCCGGCCTGCGGCAGCTCGGCGTTCCTGCCGAATTTCGCCCCCGCAACGACATCGAGGTGGCCGGTCGCAAGATCAGCGGAACGGGCGGCTTCATCGATGGCAACACGCTCTTCTATCAGGGCACGCTCCTGATCGACTTCGATCCGGCGCGGATGATCGAAGTCCTCAAGGTGCCGGTGGAGAAGCTCGCCAAGCGCGATCTGGACGACGCCCGCCGACGCGTAATTACCGTACGCGAGGTGCTGGGCAGATCTCCTTCGCTGGACGAGGTCTATGCAGCCCTGCTAACGGGCTTCGCTCAAGAGCTCGATTTCACGCCAGAGTGGGGCTTCGCATCCGAGTACGAGGAGAATCTCGCCACGGCACTGCACGAGCGCGAATTTGGAACCGACGAGTTCGTTCATCTGGTCGACGCGCCGGAGGCGGACGAAGGGCTCGTTTCGGCGACACTGGTCCGTCGCGGCGGCACGCTGCGTGCCGATCTCCGGTTGGAAGGTCCGGGGTTGAGCCGCATCAGGGAGGTATTGCTGACCGGCGACTTCTTCGTCACGCCGCCCCGAACGACCTTTGATTTGGAGGCGAGCCTGCGCGGCCGCGCCACCGCCGAGGCCGGCTCGGCGGTGGAGAAGTTCTTTGCTTCAACCGAGTGCAACCTCGTTGCCCTGACGCCTGCCGATTTCCGCGAGGTCGTTGAGCGAGCGCTACGCCAGCTGACGTTTCGCGCCGACGGACACGTGTTGCGCGGGCATTGGCGCGGGCCGGGCCCCGGTCACGGGCCGTCGCTCGTGTTCCTCCACGACGCATTGGGCAGCAGTCGGATGTGGGGCGATGTTCCCGACCAGATCGTACGGGCAACGGGGTGCGGCGCCCTGATCTTCGACCGTTGGGGCTCCGGGGACTCGGAGCCGCTCGCCCCCCCTCATCATCGGGGCTACCTTCTGCGGGAGGCGCTCCGCACCCTGCCAGAAGTGCTCGCTCAGGCCAAGCTGCGAGACGTGATTCTCGTCGGCCAGTCCGACGGCGCCTCGATAGCGCTTGCGTTTGCGGGGGCGCACCCCGAGTTGGTGCGCGGAGTGGTGGCGATATCGCCGCATCTCTTCCGCGAGCCGCGAACCCTCGACGCCATCCTGGTCCAGATTTCGGATTTCAGGCATGGTGACCTTAAGGCGCGCCTTGAGCGACATCACGGCAAGAAGGCGGAAGTATTGTTCGAGCGCCTGGTCGAGGTCTGGACCGCGGACGAAGCTGCCGCTGGCTGGGGGCTGGAGCCCTACGTCGCCGGCATTCGCTGTCCGGTGCTGGCGGTCCAGGGGGAGAACGACGAATTCTTTTCCGAGGAGCAACTCGAAGCTCTGCGTGCGTGCGTGCCGGACCGTATCGAGACGCGCAGGATCGCCGAGTGTGGGCACTATCCGTTTATCCAGGCACGCAGCGCAACGCTTGCCGCGCTTACGCAATTTATACGCGCACTGTCGGAAGCGCTCGATTCCCACGTCTCGGAACGAGCCGACTGACGCCGAATCGGCCATCCGGGGTGTTGCGTCCCTTATTTCACAGCAGCCTTTCGATACGATCACAATGCCGCGCGAAGATTTTGTTTGTACGCCACAACTACGGGTTCGCTGGGCCGAAGTGGACATGCAGAAAATCGTCTTCAACGGCCATTACCTGACCTACATCGACACCGCAATCGCCGAATACTGGCGCGCGATAGGTTTGCCTTACCCCCACGGCTACGTCGAAAAGTACTCGAACGACGTTTACCTGCGCAAGGCAACTGTCGAATACCTCGGCTCCGCGCGCTACGACGACATGCTCTCGGTGTGCTGCAGAGTGGGTAGGCTCGGCCGCAGCAGCATGACCTTTCACTTCGAGATCTTCCGCGACGAGCCCGACCCGGCTCCGGCGCCGCTGGTCACGGCCGAGCTGGTCTACGTCAACGCCGACCCTTCGAGCATGACGCCTGCGCCGCTGCCGCAGGAACTGCGCGAGCGCATCGGTCGCTATGAGCGCGTGGCGCCGCAGTCATGAGCGCCGGCGACACCCTTTACTGGGAGGATTTCAAGGTCGGCGAGACGGTGACAATGGGAAGCTACACCTTCGTCGAGGAGGAAATGATCGATTTTGCGCGCAAGTTCGACCCTCAGCCGTTCCACATTGACCCGGTCGCCGCCAAAGATTCCTATTTCGGCGGCTTGATCGCGAGTGGCTGGCACACTTGCGCGGTCGCGATGCGGCTACTTTGCGACAACTATATCAATCGCAGCGTCAGCCTCGGCTCACCGGGGATCGAGAACGTGCGCTGGCTGATGCCGGTGCGCGCGGGAGACGCGCTATCCTATCGGCGCATAGTGCTCGAAGCGCGTGCCTCCAAAAGCCGCCCGGACATGGGCCTGGTCAAATCACGCACCGAGGCGGTAAACCAGCGAGGCGAGACGGTTCTGACCTTCGAGGGCTGGGGCATGTTCGGGCGCCGGCCGGGCTGAGAATGCGCGCCGTCGCCCCGCTCAGTGGAAGCGCTCGTAGGTCGCGAAGCTGGTGAGCAGCCTGACGACTCCATAGGCGAGCCAAACGCGCAATCGCAGCCACAGGGATTGTCGCCTCCATTGCCGCGGCGGCACCGCGCGGGAGCCGCCGCGCATCGCATCTTCCAGGCTCGCACGCAGTTGCTCGGCGAACCCGCGATCGTCGACGAACACATTCGCCTCCCGCGCCAGCAACAGGCTGAACGGGTCGATATTCGACGAGCCCGCGCAAGCGACCTGGCGATCGAAAACCGCCACTTTCGCGTGCAGGAAGCTGCGGTGATATTCGCGAATCTCCACTCCCGCGTCCAGGAGCGCCCCATAGAGCGCGCGCGATGCATAGTGCAGCAGCGCGTATTCGACCCTGCCCTGCAGCAGCAGCACGACCCGCACCCCGCGCACGGTGGCGTCCGTGAGCGCGCGCCGGAAACGCCGGCCCGGAAAGAAATATGCGCAGGCGATCACGATTTCTTCGCGCGCCTCACCGATGAAGTGGAGGTATCCATCCTCGATGTCATTGCGATGACGCACACTGTCCCGCACTACGAACGCAGCGCGCTGCCCCCTCTGTATCGCCTCGGGCGCCCCGGGCGCGTCGGGGGTGGCTTTGCCGGACAGGGGCAAGAAGCCTGGCCAGCGCCGCCGGAATGTCGCCCACGAAACCTGCGCCCAGAGCCGAGCTGACGACGCGCGTACCTCTTCGATGAGCGGACCCTCGATTCTCACTGCGTAGTCGTAGCGTGGTGGCGTCTGGTCCGGCGTATCGTAATCATCGATCACGTTGATGCCACCGACGAACGCGACGCGCCCGTCGATGCAAGCCAGCTTGCGGTGCATGCGCCTCAGGCGCCCCCTGCGTAGCGACCACGGGCTGATCCGCGGGCGGAAAACCAACACATCGGCGCCGGCGCGCCGGAGCATGTCGCGGAAGCGCGGCGCGAAATCGCGCGCTCCAAAACCGTCGAGAAGTAGATGTACCGCCACCCCGCGGGCCGCCGCGCGCGCAAGCGCGTCGGCCACCATGCTTCCCGTTTCGTCGTCGGCAAAAATGTAGGTCTCGAAGAACACTTCCGCCCCTGCCTGGTCGATCGCACCCACGAGCGCAGGGAAATACTCCTCGCCGTTGCGCAGCAGGCGAAGCTGGTTGCCGGGAACGAACCGCATGGTTTACTCGCGCTTGAGGTCCGCGCTCAGCGCAAGGTGGTCCGAGAGCATGGCCCAGGGAGCACCGCGGTGCGCCTCTGCGGCGAGTACCTCGAAGCCCCGGATGTAGATCCTATCGAGACGAAACAGCGGCAGAAAGCTGGGAAAAGTACGCGCCGCGCGACCGCCCCGGGCGACGGACACCTCGGTCATGCCGAGGCTGCCCTCCAGGATTGATGTCGCACGGTGGCGCCAGTCGTTAAAGTCGCCGGCGACGATAACGGGCATGTCGCGCGCGACGATTTCCTCCAGCCGTGCGGCAATTGCGTCGAGCTGCTTGCGGCGGCCTCGCTCGTGCAGCGAGAGATGGACGCAGACGCAGTGCAAGTTGCGGCGCCACCCTGGCACTGCAACCACGCAGTGCAGCAGGCCCCGTTTCTCGAAGCGATGACTCGACACGTCCTCGTTCGACATCGAAACGATCGGAAATCGGGACAAGATCGCGTTGCCGTGATGACCATGGTCGTACACCGCGTTGCGCCCATAGGCGTGCTGCCAGCGGTCCTCGGCGAGGAACTCGTATTGCGGCGCCCGCGGCCACGCCGTGAAGCGCAGCGAATGACGCTCGTTCAGCCCCAGTACCTCCTGAAGGAAGACGATGTCCGGCGATAGCGCCCGCAGGCCCTCGCGCAGCTCGTGTATCACCATCCGTCGGTTGAACTGCGACAGCCCTTTGTGGACGTTCAGGGTGATGATGCGCAGCTGCCCGATCATTCCGGTACCTCAGGGCAATGTCAGGCGGTGGTGCTCAGCGTTGGGCGTCGCGCGGGCTCGCCGCCCGTGGCTTGAGAAACGGCAGCGCGAGCGCCCGATACAAGGGCTCGTTGCAGATGAGCCGCGAGATCCCAGTCGCGATGAGCGAGGTGGCCATCAGCGGCAGGAGCATGTCGTGATTGTCGGTCATTTCCATGACGATGACGAAGGCCGTGATGGGCGCCTGAACTACCCCGGCAAAATATGCCACCATCCCGAGCAGCGCCACCGCGGCCGCCGGAGCGTAGGGCACCACCAGCGCGAGATTGGCGCCCAGTCCTGCGCCGACCGCTAGTGAAGGCGAGAACAACCCGCCCGGAATTCCGCTTATATACGACACCAGGGATGCACACCACTTCAGTATTCCGTAGGAGGCCGGAAGCGCTTCCGTGCTCTCGACAATCTTGCGCGCTTCGTCATAGCCGGTGCCGTAGGTATAGCCGCCCGACGCCAGACCGATCAGCGCGAGAAGAAGACCGCAGGCAGCTCCGAACGCGACCGGGCGTTCGCGCACGAACCTGCCGATCCTTCCCGGCAGACCGCGCGAGGATAGCACCAGGAGCTGGCTAAAAATTCCGCCCGCCAGTCCGCCGGTGACGCCGCATACGCCGACCGCGATCCAGGCTTCGCCGAATCCGAACGATGCCGACGTATGTCCGAAATACGTATAGTCGCCCATGAACGCCAGCGTAACGGCGCCCGCAACGATCACCGCGGTGATGATCGTGCCGCTTGTACGTTCCTCGAACGATCGGCTCATCTCCTCGATCGCGAAAACGATTCCGGCAAGCGGCGTATTGAATGCCGCAGCCACGCCTGCCGCGCCGCCGGCGAGGATGAGACCCTTTTCCATGTCATGGCGTGAAAAGCGGATCAGCTTGCCGATCGAGTGCATGATCGCCGCGCCGATCTGCACGGTCGGGCCCTCGCGCCCGACCGCTGCGCCCGAAGCAAGGCCGATCAACGTGAGGAAGATCTTGCCCGTCACCGTGCGCAGCCCCAGCAGCCGGCCGCGTTCGGCGTGGCTGGCGATCGAAAGCGACGCGATGGTCTGCGGAATACCGGAACCCTCGCTGCCGGGAAAGTGGCGCGTCGCCGCGACCACTAGGGCGATCCCGAGCGGCGTAAGCACCAGCGGGAGGTACGGCGACCAGGCAATGCCGACGTGCAGCAGGTGGTTGGCGTACTCCGCGCCCTTCGCGAACAGCATCGCGATACCCGACACTGCGATCGCGCCGCCCCAGAACACAACTCGCTGCAGCCAGCGGCGCGGCGAAAGCAGGTGATGCAGTCGGTGCGGGCGGCGTAATCCCTGCTTTACGGTCCGACCTTCAGCAGGTTCGTCTTCGGGATCGGGCTTCCAGGGGGCGGCCAACTCGACCGGAGGCTGCGCGGCCTCCGGCGCGGCCTCTGTTTTCTCTGACATAGGGGGCGAATTCTACGCTAACGCGGCCCCAACACGGCCCGGAAGCATGTCGATTGCGTCACGATTGGACCATGAAAAACATTTATGCGCCGCTTCGCGCCATGGCAGCCAGACATACGCAAGGTGCTCCCCGGGCGCGAGCGTCACCGGCACGGGCTCGGGGATCTGGAGGCTGAATACGTGCTCGGTGTTGTGCGTGGTTCCCGGCACGAAGCGGTGGCTCCACTCCCCCCAGATGCGAAAGGTATTAATTACGTTCCAGCGGAGCAACTCCGCCGGCGTCGTGACAATACCCGTCTCCTCGCGCACTTCGCGCACCGCGGCGTGCTCCAGCGGCTCGTCGGGGCGTTCGACGGACCCCGTGACGGACTGCCAGTATCCCGGCCTGAGCGCGCGCTCGAGGAGCAGTATCTCGAGCGCCGGCGTATGAATCACCACCAGGACCGAAACCGGGATCTTAACGCTCATGCCCCCTTCCGGCGAAACAGGTCGGGCAGCGCCAAGATATTTTCGCCGTCCACGAACACGGCGAAGAACGGCCGCCCGCGCTCGCTCCAGTACTGCGCGCTTGAAGCCAATACATCCAGCAGTACGCCGAAGTCGTCCGGCCGGCGCGCGTGCAGCTCCTGGAATCCTTCGATGAGCAGCACATGCCGATCCCCGGCGCGCCAGGACAGGTCGGTCAGACAGTCCTCGAGCGCGTCCCAGTTGCTGCCGAACCATTGCGGAAAAGCGAGCACGGAGGCGAGGTGCCCGAGCAGCTGCTCCTTGTCGGAAACCGAGCCGAGATCAATACGCACGAGATCGAACCCCGCTCCGCGCAAAGCGTCGAGAATTTCGTCCATCCGCGGCGCCCGGTAGGCCCCCGAGCGCGAAGCGTCCTGCAACCTTTCCAGCAGCTTGCTCATGTCATTCCCTTATGCGCAGGAAGCTGCGGTAATGATCCCGGGTGTAATAGAGCTCGCCCCTGCGGCCGGCGACGATGCGGCGCGCGCCCCGATCGCGGGCACCCGGCCGGGCCACCGTGTACTCGCGGTAGTAGCCCCGGTAACGGCGCGGCAGGAGTTGCTCGCGATTGGAAAAAACGCTGCCGTCCTTCGCGAAGGGGAACGGGCCGCCGCGGCGGATCAGCCTGACCGTGTGCGACGCCTCGGACGGCAACGCGTCGATGTGAATTTCGCCGAGCGGCGGAACAGCCGCGGCGTTCGACGTGACGACGAACGCAAGGATCGCCGCGAGCAGTCGAATCACGTCTTGGGCGTCTCCCGCAGGCGCAGGCCCAGTTCACGCAGCTGCTTCTCGTCCACCGGGCTCGGCGCGTGTGTCAGCAGACATTGTGCGCGCTGCGTCTTGGGGAACGCGATCACGTCGCGTATCGATTCGGCACCGGCCATCATGGCAACGATGCGGTCGAGGCCGAAGGCGATGCCTCCGTGCGGCGGTGCGCCGAACTGCAGATTGTCGAGCAGGAAACCGAACTTGAGCCGCGCCTCATCCTCGGAGATGCCGAGCGCCCGGAACACCTTCGACTGCACGTCGGCGCGATGGATACGCACCGATCCGCCGCCGATCTCCGAGCCATTGAGCACCATGTCGTAGCCTTTCGAGAGCGCCTTGCCGGGGTCGCTGGTGAGCAGGTCCTCGTGACCGTCTTTGGGGGAAGTGAAGGGGTGGTGCATCGCCGCCCAGCGCTTGGCCTCGTCGTCCCACTCGAACATCGGGAAGTCCACCACCCAAAGCGGGTGCCACCCCTGCTGCGCATAGCCCTTGTCGTGCCCGAGCTTGACGCGCAACGCACCCAGCGCGTCGTTCACCACCTTCGCCCTGTCCGCGCCAAAGAACAGGAGATCGCCATCCTGCGCGCCGGTGCGCTCCAGAATCTTCGCAAGCACGTCCGTTGGCAGAAACTTCACGATCGGCGACTGCAACCCGTCCGGAAGCTTCGTGCCGTCGTTTACGCGGATGTATGCGAGGCCCTTGGCCCCGTAAATCCCGACAAACGCCGTGTAGTCGTCGATTTCCTTTCGCGTCAGGTCGGCCTTGGGTACGCGCAGGGCGGCCACCCGCCCGCCAGGCATATCCGCCGCGGCGCGGAACACCTTGAACTCGACCGTCCGCATCAGCTCGGTAAGCTCGGTAAGCTCGAGCGCGACGCGCAGATCGGGCTTGTCGGAGCCGAAGCGCGACATCGCCTCTGCGTAGGACATGCGCGGAAATGGACTCTCGAGCTCCACCCCGAGCACTTCCTTGAAAAGCTGCCGGATCAGCTCCTCGTTAATGGCCTGAATCCCCGCTTCGTCCAGAAACGAGGCCTCGATGTCGATCTGGGTGAACTCCGGCTGACGGTCGGCGCGCAGGTCTTCGTCGCGGAAGCACTTCACGATCTGGTAATAGCGATCGAATCCCGCCACCATCAAGAGCTGCTTGAACAGCTGCGGGGATTGCGGCAGCGCGAAGAACTCGCCGGGATGCACGCGGGACGGCACCAAATAGTCGCGCGCGCCCTCCGGGGTCGAGCGCGTGAGCATCGGCGTCTCAATGTCGATGAAACCCTGTGCGTCGAGATAACGGCGCACCGCCATCGCGACGCGGTGGCGAAGCCGGAGGTTGCGTTGCATCGGTTCGCGCCGCAGGTCGAGCACCCGGTAGCTCAGGCGCGTGGTCTCCGACAGAGTATCGTCGTCGAGCTGGAACGGCGGCGTCGCCGAGACGTTCAGGACCTCGACTTCGTGCGCCAGCACCTCAACCTCGCCGGAGCTCAGGTTGGGATTGACGGTGCCTTCCGGTCGCCGGCGCACCGTTCCGGTTACCCGGAGTACGTACTCGTTGCGCGAACGGTCGGCGATGGCAAACGCTCCCGGGCGGTCCGGGTCGAACACCACCTGCGCGAGGCCCTCACGATCGCGCAGGTCGATGAAGATCACGCCGCCGTGGTCGCGCCTGCGGTGCGCCCATCCGCACAGCGTCACGCTGCGGCCGGTCAAGGCGGCAGAAAGTTCGCCGCAGTAGTGCGTTCGCATGTGCAAGATCCTGCTAGGAAATTCCGCCCGTTGCGCCGCCCGCGTCGGGCCCGCCAGCAGGCGATACCACCCCCATGGAGATGATGTACTTCAGCGCATCGTCGACGCTCATGTCGAGCTCGATCACCTCGGTCCTGGGTAGCATCACGAAATAGCCGCCGGTCGGATTTGGCGTGGTGGGAACGTAGACGCTGACATAGTCACCCTTCAGGTAGTTGAGAACGTCTCCGCCGGGCACGCCGGTCAGAAATGCGATCGTCCACATGCCGTCACGCGGCCACTGCACCAGCAATGCCTTGCGGAACGCCAGCCCGGATGAAGAGAACAACGTGTCCGAGACCTGCTTCACAGCCGAGTAAATCGACGATACGAACGGGATGCGGTGCAGAAGCCGGTCCCAGATCCGCACCAGCCGCTGACCGATGAAGTTCGCCGCCAGCACCCCGGTAACGAACACGATCACGATCGTCAGGACTACCCCCTGCCCGGGCACATTCACCCCGAGCCAGTATTCGGTGCGCCAGTGCTCCGGCAACAGCAGAATGCTCTGGTCGAGCGTGTCGACCACGAGCTTCAGGACCCAGATCGTAATGACCAACGGGATCCAGATCAGAACACCGGTAATGAGATACTTTTTCAAGGTCGGAGGGGCCGGCCGTACCGCGGCCCGGCGCGGCGCGCGCGCCGCGAAGCGTGAAAGCCGGTGATTATATCGTTCAGGCTGGGGTACCGCCCCCGCCCGAAGCCGGGGCCTCGGACTTCGCCTTCTGTTTCGTAATCGGTTTCGCCTCCGCCCCGGCCTCGGTCTTTGCCTCGGTCTTTGCCTCGGCCCCGGCCGCCGGCTTCGATTCGGCGGACTTGGCAGCTTTCGTGCCGCTGTTGCGGAAATCTGTGGCGTACCAGCCGCTGCCCTTGAGCTGGAAGCCCGCTGCGCTCAGCAGTTTCTGGAACGTCGCCTTGCCGCATGAAGGGCAGACGGTCATCGGAGGCTCGGAGACCTTCTGCAGGTATTCGTCCTGGAAGCCGCACTCACTGCAACGGTATTCGTAGATCGGCATCGCAAGCCCCTAACGTGCTGATTTCAACGGCGATAGGGGCCGCATTATAGGTCAGAACGGGATGTCGTCCTCCATATCATCGAACTTCCCCCCCGACTTCTTCGGTGCCGCCTTGGGCTCTGCTGCCCGCACCGGCTCCGCCGGCTCGCGCGCCGACTCACTGCGCGGCTCCCCTGCGCCGCCACGCGAGCCCAGCATCTTCATCGTATCGGCAACAATTTCGGTCGTGTAGCGGTCCTGACCTTCCTTGTCCTGCCACTTGCGCGTGCGCAGACGTCCCTCGACGTAGATCTGCGACCCCTTCTTGAGGTACTCGCCCGCGATCTCCGCCAGCCGGGCACGGAACACCACGCGGTGCCACTCGGTCTCCTCCTTCTTCTCCCCACTCGCCTTGTCGGTCCATTGGTAAGACGTCGCGACCGACACGTTGGTCAGGGCCGCCCCGTCCGGCATATAGCGCGTCTCCGGATCGCGCCCCAGGTTACCGACCAGAATCACCTTGTTCACTGAAGCCATCTAGACCCCCCCCATCGGTAGTTGTCCTGTCCACACAGGGCGCCCTGCAGGCTCAAGCGCTCCCTGAACGGGAAACGTCGGACTTGGCCAGCTCGTTGACACGTTTCGGCGCGGGCGGGCGCATGCCCGCCGCCGCCAGCAGCCACACAGCCGCCAGACCGGCGCAGGTACTGAATACGGCCGCCGAGCCGTGGTTCTTGGCCAGCCAGCCACCGATCATGCCGCCCACGAACAAGCCCAGGGTCTGGGTGGTGTTGTAAACGGCGATCGCTGTGCCGCGCGCGTTCGCCGGGGCGATGCGCGACACGAGCGACGGCAGGAGCGCCTCGAGCACGTTGAAAGCAACGAAAAATGCAAGCATGAGACCGGCGAGCGGCATGATGCGATCGGGAGCCACCGCGAGCCCCACCTCGACAGCCGAAAGCAGCAGCACGGTGGCCAGCAGAACCGACTTGTGATGGTTGCGCCGGTCGGCATAGAACACCGCCGGTACCATCAGCAAGAACGACACCAGCACGACCGGCAGATAGAACTTCCAGTGCGAGGGCAGCGCCAGCCCCGCCTCGACCAGCATCGGTGGCACAACGACGAACATCGCCATCTGTGAGACGTGCAGCACGAAGATCCCGAGGTTAAGCCTCATCAGCTCGGGCTGAGCCAGCAGTGCGGGCAGATCACGCGCGCGCGCCGGCTGCTCCGTGTGGCCGGGTTGCGTCGCGTTCGGCACCGCTGAAAAAAGGAGCCAGATGGCGACAAACGACATCAGGCCGGTGACGTAGAACACTCCGCTCAGGCCGATCCAGCGATACAGCAGCGGTGCGATGACCAGCGACAGCGCGAACGCGAAGCCGATCGTGCTGCCGATCATTGCCATGGCCTTGGTTCGGTGCTGCTCGCGCGTGAGATCCGCCGTCAGCGCCACGACCACCGAAGAAACCGCGCCCGCGCCCTGGACTGCGCGGCCTGCAATCACCCAATAGATGCTGTGCGCCGCCCCGGCCAAGAAGCTGCCGGCTGCAAACAGCAGCAGTCCAACCACGATCACCGGCTTGCGCCCCCAGCGATCGGAAGCCATACCGAAGGGAATCTGGAGGAACGCCTGGGTCAGTCCATATGCGCCGAGCGCGATGCCGACCAAGGTCATGTTGTCGCCGCCCGCGAGCTTGTGTGCGTCTACGGCAAGCAACGGAAGGATCAGGAACAGCCCGAGCATTCTCAGGCCGAAAAGCGAGGCGAGCGAGGCGCCAGCGCGCCGCTCTTGGGGGCTCATGCGCTCGGAATTCATGCGTTGAGTCAGCGTCCAGAAAGAAGAAGCAAGGAAGGTGTGGAACGACTTGCCGGGAACTCGTTATAGTAGCAGGTTTAGTTTCCAGCCCGCCTGTCGGCGGCGTTACATGGACACGATCCGCATACGCGGTGCGCGCACCCACAACCTCAAGAACCTCAACCTCGAGCTGCCGCGCAACAAACTCGTGGTGATGACGGGGCTATCGGGGTCAGGCAAGAGTTCGCTCGCCTTCGATACGCTCTACGCCGAGGGTCAGCGCCGCTACGTCGAATCGCTGTCCGCATACGCGCGCCAGTTCCTGCAGCTGATGGAAAAACCGGACGTCGACCTGATCGAGGGCCTGTCGCCGGCGATCGCGATCGAGCAGAAGGCGGCCAGCCACAATCCGCGATCGACAGTTGGCACGGTGACCGAAATTCACGACTACCTACGCCTGCTGTTCGCGCGCGTAGGCACGCCGCATTGCCCCGATCACGGCCTGCCGCTGGAGGCCCAGTCAGTAGCGCAAATGGTGGACCACATACTCGCGCTGCCCGAGGACGCCAGGCTGATGGTCCTCGCGCCGGTAGTGGCGAGCCGCAAGGGAGAGCAGGCAGACCTGTTCGAGGAGCTGCGTGCGCAGGGCTTCACCCGCGTGCGCGTCGACGGTAAGGTATTCGACCTCGACGCCGCGCCGCGCCTGACTAAGAACGTCAAGCACACCGTGGATGTGGTCGTCGACCGCCTGCGGGTCAGGCCCGACGCGAAGCAGCGCCTTGCGGAGTCGTTTGAGACCGCGCTGCGCCACGCCGCCGGACGCGCGGTCGCGGTCGAATCGGACAGCGGCAAGGAGCACCTGTTCTCGTCCAAGTTCGCCTGTCCCCTGTGCGGATACGCACTTGCCGAACTGGAGCCGCGCCTGTTTTCGTTCAACAACCCGATGGGCGCCTGCCCCACCTGCGACGGACTCGGCACGGTCGAGTTTTTCGATCCCAAGCGCCTCGTGGCGCATCCGAACCTGAGCTTGGCGAGCGGCGCCATCCGCGGCTGGGATCGGCGCAACCATTTCTACTTCTCGATGCTGCAATCTCTAGCGAAGCACTACGGCTTCGACATCGAGCAGCCGTGGGAAGCGCTCGATGAAGGAGTGCAGAACCTGATCCTGTACGGTTCCGGCAACGAAAAGATCGCCTTCGCCTATCCCGGCGAGCGCGGCCGCAGCACCGTCAAGGAGCACACCTTCGAGGGAATTGTCCACACTCTGCAGCGGCGCTACCGCGAGACCGACTCGGTGGTGGTCCGCGAGGAGCTGGCCAAGTACATCAATCACAAGGCCTGTCCGGATTGCGAAGGCGCGCGCCTGCGGCGGGAAGCCCGCCACGTGCTGCTGGACGGCAAGTCCATCTACGAGATCTCGCACGTCCCGATGCGCCAGACCCTGGAGCTGTTCCGCTCGCTGCGGCTCGACGGCACGCGCGCGCAGGTCGCCGAGCGCATCGTGCGCGAGATCGCGGACCGGCTCGAGTTCCTGGTGAACGTGGGGCTGGACTACCTGTCGCTCGACCGCTCGGCGGAAACGCTTTCGGGCGGCGAGGCGCAGCGGATCAGGCTCGCGAGCCAGATCGGCTCCGGACTGACCGGTGTCATGTACGTGCTGGACGAACCCTCGATCGGCCTGCACCAGCGCGACAATGCGCGCCTGATCGAGACGCTCAAGCGACTGCGCGACCTCGGCAACTCGGTGATCGTGGTCGAGCACGACGAGGAGGCAATCCTGGCCGCCGACCACGTGATCGACATGGGCCCAGGGGCCGGCGAGGCCGGCGGACGCGTGGTCGCCCAGGGAACGCCGGCGGAGGTTATCGCCGAAGCGGATTCGCTCACCGGGAAGTACCTCGCCGGCACCCTCCGAATCGAGGTGCCCCAACGGCGCAACCGCGCAAACCGCAAGCGGCTCGCGATTCGCGGCGCGCGCGGCAACAATCTCAAGGATCTGGACCTGGACCTGCCGCTCGGCCTGTTGGTATGCGTGACGGGGGTCTCGGGCTCGGGCAAGTCGACCCTGATCAATGACACGATGTACGCCGCCGTCGCGCGCCAGCTCTACGGCAGTGCCGTCGAGCCGGCGCCGTTTGAGTCAATCACGGGGATCGAGCAGTTCGACAAGGTGATCAGCGTCGATCAGAGCCCCATCGGACGCACGCCGCGCTCCAACCCGGCCACCTACACGGGACTGTTCACCCCGATTCGCGACCTGTTCTGCGGCGTGCCCGAGGCTCGCGCCCGGGGCTACGGCCCGGGGCGCTTTTCCTTCAACGTCAAGGGCGGGCGCTGCGAAGCCTGCCAGGGCGACGGCCTGATCAAGGTCGAAATGCACTTTCTGCCGGACGTCTACGTGCCGTGCGACGTCTGCCACGGCCGGCGCTACAACCGGGAGACGCTCGAGATCCGCTACCGCGGCCGCAACATCCACGAAGTGCTCGAAATGACCGTCACCGCGGCGGCGGAATTCTTCTCCGCGGTACCGGCAATCGCACGCAAGCTTCACACCCTGCTCGACGTCGGACTCGGCTACGTGCGCCTGGGCCAGTCGGCGACCACGCTCTCGGGCGGCGAAGCGCAGCGAGTGAAGCTCTCGCTCGAATTGTCAAAGCGCGATACCGGGCGCACGCTGTATATCCTCGACGAGCCGACCACGGGGCTGCATTTTCACGACGTCAAGCTGCTGCTCGGGGTGCTGCACCGGCTGCGCGATGCCGGCAACACCGTCGTCGTGATCGAGCACAACCTGGACGTGATCAAGACCGCGGACTGGATCGTCGACCTCGGCCCCGAGGGAGGCGACGGCGGCGGACGCATCGTCGCCGAGGGCACCCCCGAACAAGTCGCCGCCAACAAGGCGAGCTACACCGGGCGCTACCTCAAGCACGCCCTGGGCGAGCCGCGCCGCCGCGCCGCAGCCTGATCGGGCGGGGCGCTTCGCGCGCCTGCCTAGGCCGGCGCCAGACGCGGCCCGCCCTCGCCCGACGGCTGCCAGGCGAGGCGGCGCTCGTGGAATCCGGTGAGGGTGGCACGATGCCCGATCGACACTAGTGTCGTCCCGGGCAGGCGCTCGCCGAGCAGGCGGTAGAGTGCGGCCTGGTCTTCGTCGGGCAGCGCCGAGGTCGCTTCGTCGAGAAACAACCAGTCCGGATGATTGAGCAGGGCGCGCGCAAACGCGAGGCGCTGCTGCTCGCCGCCGGAGAGCACCTGAGGCCAGCTCTCTAGCCGGTCCAGTTCCCCCGCGAGCTTGCCGAGCCCCACTACCTGCAACGAGTCGCGCACCTCGGCATCGCCGATCACGCGGTGGTCGCCTGGATAGCACACCACGTGCTTGAGCGTTCCAATCGGCAGATACGGCTTCTGTGGCAGGAACAGCAGACGTCCGCCGCGCGGCAGTTCAATCTTGCCTTTCCAATAGGGCCAGATGCCGGCCAATGCGCGGAACAGCGTCGATTTGCCCGCGCCCGAGGGACCGGCGACGAGCACGTGCTCGCCGCGCTTCAGCTCGAGCGTGGTCGGCGCGAGCAGCGGCTGGCCCTGCGGCAGGGCGAGCGCGAGCCCGTCCAGAGCGAGAGTCGAAGTTCCGCCCTCGACGCGGTCGCCGTCGAGCCGCGCGGATTCTTCGCGCACGCGCGATAGCGTGGAGGTAAAGCCGGTAAGCCGGTCCACGGTCGCCTTCCAGGCTGCGAACTGGGGGTAAGCGTCGATGAACCACGACAGTGCGCCCTGCACCTGGCCAAAGGCCGACGAAATCTGCATCAGCCCGCCGAGTTGGATCGCCCCCGAGAAAAAGCGCGGGGCCGCGACCACGAATGGGAAGATGACCGCGAGCTGCGAGTACGAGATGGTGAAGAAGCCCAGCTGCTTCTGCTTGCGCATGATGCCCCACCAGTTGCTGATCACGTTGCCAAAGCGCTGACGAAAATTCTCAACTTCCTCACTCTCGCCCCGGTACAGCGCGACGCCCTCGCTGTTTTCGCGCAGGCGGACCAGCGAAAAGCGATAGTCGGCCTCGAAACGCTGCTGGTCGAAATTCAGGCCGATAAGCGGCTTGCCGATGAGATGCGTGAGCCAGGATCCCGCGACCGCGTAAAGCAGCGCGAACCAGACCATATAGCCCGCGATCGAGACCTGAGTGCCCGAGAAGGTGAGGCTCAAGACGCCCGATAGCGTCCACAGGATGGCGACGAAGGACACCAATGTCACAACGGCCGAAAGCAGCCCGAGGCCGAGCGAAAGCGTGCTGTCCACGAACATGCGCAGGTCTTCGGCGATACGCTGGTCCGGGTTGTCCGTACCGCGGTCGAGCAGCTGCATCCGGTAATAGGCGCGGTCCTTGAGCCAGTCCGCGAGAAAGTTGTCGTTGAGCCAGGTACGCCACTCGATCTGCAGCATCTGCTGCAGATAGAACCGGTACACCGCCACGATGATGTAGGCGAAGGCGAGCAGGGTGAACTTCAGCAGCTGGCGATAGAACTCCCCCTGGTCCTTGGTCTGGAAAGTATTGTAGAAATCGTTGTACCAGTGGTTGAACTGCACGTTCAGCCACACCAGTCCGAGAGACATCGCCACCACGGCGGTGAGAAGCAAAATCCCCGTGCGCCGCTCCTTCGACACCCAATAGGGGCGGGCGAGCGCCCAGAAAGCCAGCAAGAATTGCCTTCTGCTCATGGTCTTCCTCACACTTTCGCGCGATCGCGCTTGACACAGGGCCCCGGGAGTTTACAGAACGCACGAACCGGGGTGACAATCGTCAGCATGTCCTCAGGTCGCGTTTTCCGCTTCACGCCTTCCCCTGAGCAAGCGGCCAGGCATCTGTTCGTCTTCCTGCACGGTTGCGGCGCCACCGCGAAGTCGATGATCCCCATCGCCTTCAAGTTCCAGGCGCGCTTTCCGAGCGCTGCGCTGGTGGTGCCGAGCGGCTTCGAACCGGGTGCGAGCGGCGGCGACGCCCAGGACTGGTTTCCGACCCGCGGGCTGACCCCCGATAACCGCCTCGAGCGCGTGGCGGCGGTGCTGCCCGACATCGAGGACCTGGTGCGGCGCGAGCAGACGCGCATCGGGGTCCCGGCCAGCCGCACGGTGTTGATCGGCTTCTCGCAGGGCGGCACGGTCGCGCTTGAGGCGGTCAAGAACCTGCCCGGCCTGGCAGGCGCGGTGGTCGCGTTCTCGTCGCGCTTCGCGCGCTTGCCTCAGATCGGCACGCGCATCGACGCGCGCATCCACCTCGTGCACGGCGAGTTCGACTCAGTCGTCTCGCGGGTGCACGCAGAGCGCGCCGCTCGCGTGCTCGCAGGGCTGCACGTGCCGGTGACGCTCGATATCGTCGAGGATCTCGGCCACGCGCTGACGCACCGCGCCATCAGCCTCGGCTCGCTGCGGCTACTGCAGGGAATCTACGAAGGCCGCCGCGCGACGCTGCATTAGGCTTTCAGGCCTGCAGCTCCGGCAGATCGCGAAACAACTCGAGCGCCTCCGGGTTTGCCAGCGCATCGGTGTTGCCGACCGGCATCCGGTGCACCACCGCCCGCACGGCGATCTCGACCACCTTGTTGTTCTTCGTGCGCGGAATGTCCGCGACCTGAACGATCCTGGCCGGCACGTGCCGGGGGGTGGCGTTGTCGCGTATCCCCTTGCGGATACGCTCTTCGAGTGCGGCGTCGAGCATAATTCCATCGCGCAGCTTGACGAACAGCACCACGCGGGTGTCCGACGGCTTGTCCGGCGGCCAGAGCTGCCCGATCGCCACCGCCTCCTCGACCTCGTCGATCTTCTCCACCTGCCGGTACAGCTCGGCGGTGCCGATGCGCACCCCGCCCGGATTGAGCGTCGCGTCAGAACGCCCATAGACGATCATTGTGCCGCGCTCGGTAAGCTCGACCCAGTCGCCGTGGCACCAGACGTTCGGAAACTTGTCGAAGTAGGCGGCGTGATACTTCTCGTGGTGACGGTCGTTCCAGAATCCGAGCGGCATCGACGGGAAGGGCTTGGTGCACACCAGCTCGCCCTTCTTGCCGACGACCGGCCGGCCTTCCTCGTCGAAGACCTCCACCGCAAGCCCCAACGAGCGGCACTGCAGCTCGCCTCGGTAGACGGGCAGGATCGGGTTGGCGTCGGCGAACGCCGCCATAATGTCGGTGCCGCCGGAGATCGACGACAGGCACACGTCTTCCTTGACGTGTGCGTACACGTAATCGTAGCTCTCCGGCACAAGCGGCGAGCCGGTCGAAACGATCATGCGCACGGCCGACAGATCGTGCGTCTCACGCGGCCTGAGGCCGCGCTTGGCGATCGCGTCGATGAATTTTGCCGAGGTGCCGAAGTGCGTAAAGCGCTCTTCGGCGGCAAAGTCAAACAGCATGCGCGCACCGCGCACGAACGGCGAGCCGTCGTACAGCATCAGGCTCGCCTCGGCCGACAGCCCCGCGAACAACAGGTTCCACATCACCCAGTTGCAGGTGGTGTAGTAGAAGAAGCGGTCCCCCGGTCGCACGTCGAACTGCAGCTTGTACATCTTCAGCCCCGAAAGCAGCGAGCCGCCCGCTCCGTGCACGATGCACTTCGGCTTTCCCGTGGTTCCCGAGGTGAAAAGAATGTAGAGCGGGTGGTCGAACGGCATCTGCGCATAGTCGATGTCGCCCGGCGTGTGCCGGCGCAGCCACTCCTCCATGGTCACCGCGTTGGGAATGTCGGACACATCGGGACGCTCTTCAAGATTCGGCGCCACCACGACTTTGCGCACGCTCGGCAGCTGCGAGGCGATCTCGCGCACCCGCTCGAGCGAATCGTGCCTCTGGCCGTTGTAGATATAGCCGTCGGCGCAGAACAGCACCTTGGGCTCGATCTGGCCAAAGCGATCGAGCACGCCGTCGGTACCGAAGTCGGGCGAGCAAGAGGACCAGACGATGCCCTGCGAGATCGCAGCCAGCGCGAACACCACGGTTTCGGGCATGTTGGGAATGAACGCAGCGGCGCGGTCGCCGGCGCGCAGGCCGAGTGCCTTGAGCGCCTGCGCAGCGCGTGATACGTCGCTGTACAGGTCGGCGTAGGACACGCGGCGCCGGAACCCGGTCTCGTCCCAGAACACCAGCGCGTCGCCGCGATCGCCGCGCTTAAGCAGGTTCTCGGCGAAGTTGAGCCGCGCCTCGGGGAACCACTTGGCGCCGGGCATCTTGTCGCTGTCGACCAGCACGGCCGAACCCTTGCGCGAAGCGATGACGCCGCACCACTCCCAGACCGAGCTCCAGAACTCATCGGAATTGTCGACCGTCCAGCGATAGAAGTCCGGGTGAGTGTTCAGATCTAGCTTGAGTCGGCGCACGACCCAGCGCGCGAACTCGGTGATCTGCGCCCGCTCAATCGCCTGCTGCGACGGCTCCCAGAGCTTATGCGGCTCGGACACGGATCCTCCTGTGGGGCGGATTGCGACTGGCGCCGATTATATAAGGAGGCTTGACACTGCGTGCGGCTCTGCCGATATTGCCCCTTCGACGCACTCGCGACACCGATGATCTCGATCCACGACGTCAGCAAGTCTTACGGCGATTTCCAGGTGCTCACCGACTGCTCCACCGAAGTCGCAAAAGGCAAGGTGGTGGTGGTCTGTGGCCCATCGGGAAGCGGCAAGTCGACGCTCATCAAGTGCGTCAACGGGCTCGAGCCGTTCCAGAAGGGAATCATCACGGTGGACGGCGTCTCGGTAGGGGATCCCGGCACCGATCTTCCCCGGCTGCGCGCGCGCATAGGCATGGTATTCCAGAATTTCGAGCTGTTCCCGCACATGACGGTCACGCAGAACCTGACACTGGCCCAAATCAAGGTGCTCGGTCGCAGCCGCGACGAGGCGCAGGCAAAAGGCCTCGCACTGCTCGAGAGGGTGGGCCTTCAAGAGCACGCCGACAAGCTGCCGGCCAGGCTGTCGGGCGGCCAGCAGCAGCGCGTCGCGATCGCGCGCGCGCTTTGCATGGACCCGATCGCGATGCTGTTCGACGAGCCGACATCGGCGCTCGACCCGGAGATGATCAACGAGGTGCTCGACGTCATGGTGCAGCTTGCGCAAGACGGAATGACCATGATGGTCGTTACCCACGAGATGGGATTCGCGCGCCGCGTCGCAGACCGCGTGATCTTCATGGACGCCGGCGTGATCGTGGAGGACGCGGCCAAGGACGAGTTCTTCGGTACGCCGCGCTCGGAGCGCGCCCAGCAGTTCCTTTCCAAGATTCTTTCCCACTAGGAGGACACAGCATGACGACCGTTGCATTCATCGGGCTCGGCGCAATGGGATCGCGCATGGCGGCGAACCTGCAGCAGGCCGGATTCAAGCTGCGCGCCTACAACCGCGATCGCGCCAAGACCAAAGCGCTGGCCGAAAACGGTGTCGAGGTCGCCGAATCACCCGCGGCGGCGGTCAAGGGCGCCGAGTTCGCGGTGTCGATCGTCTCGGACGACGAAGCCACGCGCGAGGTGATGCTGGGCGCCAACGGCCTGCTCGGCGCCGCAGCCAAGGGCTGCATCATCATCGACTCCAGCACCAACACCCCGGCGATCGCACGCGAGGTCGCGCGCGAAGCCGCCGCGCGCGGCTGCTTCTATCTCGACGCGCCCGTGTCCGGCAGCCTCAAGCAGGCGCAGGGCCGTGAGCTGGTGTTCATGGTCGGCGGGGCGCAGGAAGCGTTCGACAAGTCGCAGCCGCTTTTTGCAGCAATGGGCCGAATGGCGAAGCGGGCCGGCGACTCGGGGGCGGGCGCGACGGTCAAGCTGATCAACAACATGCTCTCTGGCACCATGACCGCCGCGGTGGCCGAGGCCGTACAGATCGCCGAGGCTGCTGGCATTGGCCAGGACGCGGCGCTGGAGATCCTCGGCGAAGGCGCGGCTGCATCGCGCTTGCTCAAGAGCAAGATGCCGATGATGTTCCAGCGCGATTTCAAGCCCCAGTTCCAGCTCGCCCTGATGGAGAAGGACCTGCGATACTTCCTCGGCATGGCGCAACAGCTCGACCGGCCCACGCCGATCGCCGGGCTGGTACGCAGCCAGTTCCAGGCCGCGCGCCGCGGCTCGCTCGGCGGGCTCGACGCCTGCGCGGTGTTTCTGCAGGCGGCCGGCGAGAAGCCGCCGGCCTAGCGCGGCTCGATTTCCTGCCGCAGCGGCTCCGGAATGCGGTAGTCGGGAAAGCGTCGACGAAACTCGGCGAGTTGCCGATTGGCCTCATCGTCGCGCCCTTCGCGGCGCAATTCGCCGATTCGCGCCAACCATTTCTCGGGCGACGCTTCACCCGGCTGCCGCGACAAGCGCCCGGGCTGAGCTGAGCGCCCTGCCGGGGCTTCCTCCAGCTTGCGTTCGAGCGCCGGAGCCCGCATGAGGTTGTCCGATGCCGACGGCGCTGCTGGAGCCGCCGGCGTCACAGCTTTGCCCCCCTCGGCCGGCGCAGCGAGCTGATCCGCCACATCGGAACGCTCGCGCTGCACCTGCAGCGCCACGCTCACCGACAGCACGATGACGGCCGCAATCGACGCCGGCAGCGCCCAGCGGCGGCGGCTCGAGCGCGATGTCGCGGCGCGGCGCGCGGCGTCGAGAATCCTGGCGTCTAGCTCCGACGGCGGCTCGTCGCGGCCGAGCGCGCGGTAGTGCTCGAGGACCTTGTCGTCTTCGGGTTCAGCCATCGAGCGCCTCGCGAAGTTTCGCCACGGCATAGCGCAAGCGGCTCTTGACTGCCTCCTCGTTGCTGCCGGTGGCCGTCGCAATCTCGGCGAGCGAAAGCCCGCCCTCCTCACGCATCAGGAACGCCTCGCGCTGCGCCGGCGGCAGCGCGTGAAGCGCGCGGCCCAAACGCTCGAGTTGCTCGTTGGTTTCGGCCTGGCGCTGCGGCTCACGTGCGGCCTCGGCAGCCGGCTCGAGGGGCGCCGGATCGTCAGGATCGTCGCGCGCGAGCGGCACAACGTTCAAGCCGCGCTTGCGCCAGTGGTCGACCATGCGGTTATGTGCAATGGTGTACAGCCATGTCGTGAAGCGCGCCTGCGGCGCGTAGCGCTGCCGCGCCTCGATCACGCGCACCCAGATCTCCTGGAACAGCTCCTCTGCGATGCCTCGCTCCTTGATGCCGCGCAACACAAAGCGGTACAGGCCGCCCTTGTGCCGCGCGTATAGCGTTTCGAAGGCCGTTGCGTCGCCCGCCGCGTAGGCGAGCATCAATTGTTCATCCGAGGCCTCCATGCGGAGCTAGTGTAACGCCCGGCGGATCGGCCACGAACCCCGGAAACGGCCGTGGCTCGCGCAGTACGCCGCGCGCCAGCAGGTTTCGGCGGCTGTCGTAGTAGAGCGTAATGGTCTCGACCGGTGTGCGGCTCGCGCGCTCGAAGCGGACATAGTAGGCCTGCGAATGCTCGCGACGGCCGTGGCCGGTACCGAGCTCGCTCTGGGCATCGGCCTGGCGCGCGGGAGCGGCGCTCTCCTCGGCTCGACTGAGCGCGGTGGGCGGCCGGGGGCGGAACTGCTTCTCGCGAAACAGCGCCACTCCGATCACGCCGACGTTATCCGGCCGGCCGGTGCGGGCGGCGTAGGAATCGACGAGGTCGGTGAAGTAGAACGCCGCCGTCTGCGACAGGCTCTTTCGCCACCCGAGAATCTCGACCGAGCGCCCGGGAGCGAGCACGTAACCGCTCTGCTGCGGGTCGGCGGTCGCTCCGGTAATGACGTTGACGCCGTCCACCGAGACCACGGCGAGCAGACGCTCGCCGCTGCGGTTGCGCAGGGTGAGGCCGTACTCGTCGCCGGGCCTGCCCGCGATATAGGTGCGTCCCTGATGCCAGTGCGCCGGTAACCGCCGGCCCTGGGCGCGGTCGTGCACGCCCAGATCGACAAGTCTGCCGGTAGCGCAGGCCTGGGTGGAAAGCGCAGCCGCCAGCACCATGCCCAGGATCTTGAGCTTGTTCATACCCTCTCCTTTCGGTTTGACGCCCGCCGCCGTGGCAGGCTCATGTAGGGATGAAACGAACGGCGGCGCGAAAAGGGTTAAAGGTAAAATTTGTCCTCTAACTCGCGTAGAATGCGCGGCTTCTTTTTTCGAACCTGGAACAATGAAGAACGGCAAGCCCTTTCCGATCCCGGTAAAGAACGCGATACGCCACAGTGGTAATCCCCGCCGCAGCTATGACTGCGCGAAATGCCCGGGCTACTGCTGCAGTTACCAGCTAATCGAGATCGGTAAGCGCGACATCGCGCGCCTCGCCAAGCACTTCAGCCTGTCTTTCGAGCAGGCGCAGCAGCGCTTCACCAAGTACGACGCCGGCGAGAAGGCGCAGGTGCTGCGCCACCGCAAGGACAAGATCTTCGACAGCGTGTGCCAGTTCCTCGACCAAAAGACGCGGCGCTGCACGGTCTACGAGTCGCGCCCGCAAGTTTGCCGCGACTACCCCGACAGCACGCGCTGCGGCTACTACGACTTCCTGAGGTTCGAGCGCGAACAGCAGGACGATCCGGAGTTCATCGCCCTGACTTGAGCGCCTGCGCGCGGATCTTTGACAGCGTGGTGCTGGTCGTGATCGCGTCGGGGTCGATGCGCAGCTCGATGAGGGCAGGCCTACCCGAGGCCCGCGCCCGCTCGAACGCGGGCGCGAACTGCGCCGTCTCCTCGACCAACTCGCCGTGTCCGCCAAATGCGCGCGCATAGGCCGCGAAGTCCGGATTCTTGAGCTCGGTCCCGCTGACGCGTTCCGGGTACTCGCGCTCCTGGTGCATGCGGATGGTGCCGTACATGCCGTTGTTCACCACCAGCGCGATGACGGCGGCCCCGTTTTGCACGGCGGTCGCGAATTCCTGTCCGTTCATCAGAAAGTCGCCGTCGCCGCACACCGCAATCACGGTGCGCCTCGGGTCGGCGAGCTTGGCCGCCACCGCCGCCGGCAGGCCGTAGCCCATCGAGCCGTTGGTTGGCCCGAGCTGGGTGCGGTATCCCTTGTAGCGGAAGTAGCGGTGCACCCAGCCCGAGAAATTACCCGCCCCGCCGCTGACGACCGCATCCTCGGGCAGCTCCCGGTCCAGCCACTTGATCACCTCGGCGTATTGCAGCCTGCCGGGGATCGGCTGCGGCTCGGACCATGCCTCGTACTCGGCGCGCGCGGCGCGGGTACGCTCGCGCCAGCCGGCGCCGTCGAGCGAGACGGTCGAAAGCGCCTCGACGAACTGCGGATAGCCCGAATTGATCGGCAGCAGCGCCTGATAGACCCGACCGAGCTCCTCGGCACCGGCATGCACGTGGATCAGCTTCTGGCGCGGCACCGGCACGTCGAGCAGCGAATAGCCACCGGTCGTCATCTCGCCCAGGCGCGCGCCCACCACCAGCAGCACATCGGCTTGCTTCACCCTCTGGGCAAGTTTGGGGTTGATTCCGATGCCGACGTCGCCCGCATAGCTCGGGCTACGGTTGTCGAACAGGTCCTGACAGCGGAACGATGTACCGGCCGGTAGCCCGCCCGCCTCGACCCACGCCCGCAGGCCGTCACACGCCTGCCTCGACCAACCGCCGCCGCCTACCAGAACGAACGGCCGCTCGGCGCCTTGCAGCATGGTCTGCAGCGCCTGCATGTCGCGCGCCGCCGGCGCCGCGCTCACCTGCTTGTAGCGCGGGGCATCGGCCACTGCCGCCTCGCTGAACAGCATGTCCTCGGGCAAGGCGAGCACTACCGGCCCCGGCCGGCCGGCGGTTGCGACGTGGAACGCGTGGCTGACGTACTCCGGGATGCGCTCTACGCGGTCGATCTGCGCCACCCATTTGGACATCTGGCCGTACATCCGCCGGTAGTCGATTTCCTGAAACGCTTCGCGTTCGACGAAGTCGTTGCCGACCTGGCCAATGAACACGAGCATCGGCGTGGAGTCCTGGAACGCGGTGTGCACGCCGACCGCGCCGTTGGTCGCGCCCGGCCCCCGCGTCACGAACAGGATTCCCGGCTCGCCGGTGAGCTTGCCCCAGGCATCGGCCATGTACGCCGCGCCGCCTTCCTGGCGACAGACGACGAACTTGAGCTCGCCGCGCACGTCATAAAGGCCGTCCAGAACCGGGAGAAAGCTCTCGCCGGGCACGCCGAAAGCCATCTTCGCGCCATGGCCGACCAGCGCGTCCGCGAGGATCTTGCCGCCGTGGCGCAGCTTGAGGTCTTGTTGCTGCATCATTTCGCTCCATCGAATGCGGCACGCAGCGCCTTGCTGCATTCTCCGACCGCCGCGTTGGCCGTGTCGAGCACCCCGCCCATCAGCAGGAAGCCGTGCACCATGTCCGGAAACTCGCGGCAGGCGGTTGACACGCCTTCGGCGGCAAGCCGCTCGGCGTAGGCGCGTCCCTCGTCCGCCAGCGGGTCGAAGCCTGCCGTGATCACCAGCGCGGGCGGCAGTCCGGCCAGGCTTGCGGCGAGCAAGGGCGAGGCGCGCCAGTCGTCCCAGTCCTGCCGGCGCGGCAGATAGTGGCCGCGGAAATACTCCATCGACTGCTTCGTGAGCAGGTAGCCCTCGCCGTTGCGATCGATCGAGGGAAAGCTGTAGCGCTGGTCGGTCGCCGGGTAGATCAGGAGCTGGAACGCGAGCGCCGGACCGCTTTCGTCGCGCGCCACGAGCGCCACAACGGTAGCGAGGTTGCCGCCGGCGCTGTCGCCGCCGACCGCGATCCGCCGCGGGTCGACGCGCAGCTGCGCGGCCTGATCCGCCACCCACTTCGTCGCAGCGACGCAGTCGTCGACCGCTGCCGGAAACGGGCTTTCGGGCCCCATCCGGTAGTCGACCGAGAACACCGCGCAGCGCGCACCGTTGGCGAGCTGTCGACAGAGCACGTCGTGGGTATCGAGGTCACCGATCACCCAGCCGCCGCCGTGAAAGTAGATCAGCGCCGACAGCGTCTCGTCCGCCGCGCAGCCCGCGGGCCGGTAGGCTCGCAACGGGATCGGCCCGCCGGGTCCGGGCGCGAGCAGCAGCTTCGCCTCGGCCACGGCCGGGGGCTCGGCTGAAACCACGGCGCGCGTGTCGCGGTAGATCCTGCGCGCGACGAACGGCGGCACCGTAGCGTAGGGTGGCAAGGGCGAGCGCGCGACGCGTTCGAGCAGCGCCGCGACCTGAGGATGGACCTGGGCGCTCACTTCGCCGCCGCCAGCATTTTCTTCAGTCGCTCGACGAAGAACGGCGCGCACTTCAGAATACGCGTGTCCTGGCTCACGATCAGCGGCCTGACTTTGGGCAGATAGGCCTGCCAGGCCGGGTCGGCCTGCATCGCGGCGCGGCATTTCTCGCGCTGGTTGAGGTCGTCGTAGGCCCACAGGTGGATCACCAGGTTCTGGGGGCCTACCTCGGTGACGTAATAGCCGACCATGTGCGGCAGATGCCCGAGTTGGACCGCCATACCCTCGGCTTCGTAGTGCTTGAAATACTCCGGTGCTTTGCCCGGCTGCAGCAGGTACATGCGCTCTTCGACGTACATCGAACCTCCCCTGGGTGCGGACCGCTCGATTATAGGCGCAGCCTGCTGCGGTATATTGGCGCCGTGGAAGACGTCGAGACGCTGCGCCGGATCCTGCGCGAGAACCGGATTATCGCGATGGTCGGCCTGTCGGCCGACTGGTACCGGCCGAGCTATTTCGCCGCCAAATACCTCCGGGAGCACGGCTACAGGGTGATCCCCGTGAACCCGCGCTACGCGGGCAAGCAGGTTCTCGGTGAAACCTGCTACGCCAGCTTGCGCGAAATTCCCGACCGCGTCGACGTCGTCGACGTGTTCCGGCGCACGGCGGACGTGACGCCGATCGCGGACGAGGCGATCGCGCTCGGCGCGAAGGTGCTCTGGCAGCAAATCGGGGTGACGAACGAAGCGGCGGCCGCCAAGGCGCGGGCCGCCGGACTGGATGCGGTCATGGACCGGTGCATGAAGATCGAACACGGCCGCCTGTTCGGCGGGCTGAACTGGGTGGGGGTGAACACCCGGGTCATCTCGGCCAAGCGCCCGCACTGGCTGGCGTATTGAGCCAGCGCCGCCGGGACCCACTAGCGCGAACCGCGGCGGGAACGTATGCTTCCATGGTCATGAACCGGCCGATACGCGTCTTCGATGGGCGTTTCGGGCGCCTGATCCTCCTGGAGGTCAGCGCGCCGGGGATGCCGCACGCGCATGCCGAGCCCACGATCCTGCTCAAGAACGACGGTGCGGATACCGAGTACCTGATCGGCGGCGAGCTCGTCCCGCTCACCCGTGCCGACATCGCCTTCGTCAACGCGCATGAACTTCACGCGGACCGGCGTCCGCCGGGCACTGCGGCGAGCCGGCTGGTCGTGCTGCACGCTTCGGGCGAGTGGCTGCGCGACAGCTTCCCGGCCGTGTTCGGCGAGAGCGTCGGGCAGCCCTTCCCGCACCGGCGCGAGGAGATCACCCCGCGGATTCGCCAGCTGGCCGACGCCCTCGCGGTGGAGATCGTGAACGACCAGTTCCTGTCGCCCGAGCGCCTCGAGTTCATGCTGCAGGAGCTGGTGCTGTCGATCATCGACACCTACATCGCACGGCGGCGCGCTTCGTCGCCGCTTTGGCGCGGCTCGCGCTTCGAGGACTCGCGCATACGGCGCGCGATCGCGCTGTTGCGCGCGCGCCCGAACAAGGATCTGAACATGGACGAGGTGGCGAGCCAGGTAGGCCTGTCGCGCTCGCGCTTCTACGACCTGTTCCAGCTCTGCACAGGCCGCTCGCCGCGCGCTTATCTGGACATGCTGTGCGTCGAAACGGCGATTTCCAGGCTAGCCACCGGCCGGGCCAAGATCGCCGACGTCTCGGCCGAGCTGGGCTTCTCGGCTCAGAGCAACTTCACCCGCTTCTTCCTTCACCAGGTGGGCATTCCACCCTCTGAATACCGTCGGGCCGCTTCCCGCCTCGAGCCGGCGTCGAGCAAATTGCCCGCGGAAGAGGACGAGTCCGGCAGCACGTCCTGAGGGCAATATCGCACCGTCCCGGTGCAGCGGGTTCCGAGCTCTTCGCTAAGTCCCTGAGACTGCAGCGAGTGCGCGCGTGGCATGTCAGTTGCTACGCACAAGTTGAGGTGAACCTCCCTTGGAAAAACAGCATTACGACGAGATGCAGGCTGCCCCCGGAGAAGTCCGGGAGCACTACCGCGCCCTGGCGCAATGGCTCGCCGAAACGCCGCCCGCGCGCCTGTTGGAGAAGCGGCGCGAAGCGGATCTCTTGTTTCACCGCGTGGGCATCACCTTCGCCGTCTACGGCGATGCGCAAGGCGCCGAGCGTTTAATCCCGTTCGACACCATCCCCCGCATTATTCCGCTGGCCGAGTGGGAACTTCTGGTGCGCGGGCTCAAGCAGCGCGTCGCCGCCTTGAACCGGTTCCTGCACGACGTGTACCACGGGCAGGAGATCCTTAAGGCCGGGGTGATCCCCGCCGAGCAGATCCTCGCCAACGAAGCCTTTCAAGTGGCGATGCTCGGCCTCGACTTGCCGCACCAGGTCTACTCGCACGTCTCCGGCGTCGACCTCATCCGGAACGAGGACGGCACATGGTACGTGCTCGAGGACAACCTGCGCACCCCCTCGGGCGTGTCGTACACGATTGAAAACCGCAAGATGATGATGCGGCTGTTTCCCGAGCTGTTCGAGCGCCAGCATGTCCATCCGGTCGAGCACTATCCCGCGCTGCTGCTGGACACCCTGCGCAGCATCGGCCCGAACGCGATGCACGAAGCCACCGTCGCGGTGCTCACACCGGGACAGTACAACAGCGCCTACTTCGAGCACGCTTTCCTTGCGCAACAGATGGGCGTCGAGCTGGTCGAAGGCCCCGATCTGTTCGTCAAGGACGGCTTCGTCTACATGCGCACCACGGGCGGGCGGCAGCGCGTCGACGTGATCTATCGCCGCGTTGACGACGCCTTCCTAGATCCGCTCGCATTTCGCGAGGACTCGCTGCTCGGCGTGCCGGGTCTGCTGTCTGCCTACCGCGCGGGCAACGTCTCACTCGCCAACGCCATCGGAACTGGGGTCGCTGACGACAAGTCGACCTATCCCTACGTGCCGGACATGATTCGCTTCTACCTCGGCGAGGAGCCCCTCCTCGCCAACGTGCCCACCTGGCAGTGCAAGCGCCCCGAAGACCTAGCCTACGTGATGGACCATCTCGGCGAGCTGGTGGTGAAGGAGGTGCAGGGTTCCGGCGGTTACGGCATGCTGATCGGACCGGCGTCGACGGCGGCGCAGATCGACACCTTCCGCGCGCGAGTGCAGGCCAATCCAGCCAACTATATCGCGCAACCGACGCTTTCGCTTTCAACATGCCCCACCTTCGTCGAGCGCGGCATCGCTCCGCGCCATGTCGACCTGCGTCCGTTCGTGCTCTCGGGGCGTGAAGTGAAGCTGGTTCCGGGCGGGCTCACGCGCGTCGCCCTGAAAGAAGGCTCGCTGGTGGTCAACTCGTCGCAGGGCGGCGGCACCAAGGACACCTGGGTGGTCGACTGATGCTCTCGCGCGTCGCGGACAGGATTTTCTGGATGAGCCGCCAGATGGAGCGCGCCGAAAACATGGCGCGCATCCTCGGCGTGACCTCCAACCTCCTTCTGTTCGGCGCCAAAGACCGGCAGGAGCAAAATCTGCTCGCGCCGCTCACGATCACCGGCACGGCGCAGGCTTTTGAAGAGCTGGGTCAGCCTCTTACGCTCGACACGCTGATCGCCTTCCTCGCGCTGGACGAAGCAAATCCCTCATCGATCTATTCCTGCCTGCGCGACGCACGCGATAACGCCAACGAGGTGCGCTGGCAGATAACTTCCGAGATGTGGGAAACCCTCAATGCGACCTGGATCGAAGTGAGGAGCATGCGCCGCGAGCGGGTCGCCGGCTCCGGAGCAACGCAGTTCTTCGACTGGGTGAAGGAAAGGAGCCACCTGTTCCGGGGCGTCACCTATGGAACTATCGTGCGCGGCGAAGCGTTCAACTTCTCGCGCATGGGTACTTTTCTCGAACGAGCCGACAACACGGCGCGCATCCTGGACGTCAAATACCACATTCTCCTCCCCACGGTGCAGGATGTCGGCGGCGCTCTGGATTTCTACCAATGGACCGCGCTGCTGCGCTCGGTCTCCGCGTTTGAGACCTACCGCGCGCTCTATCACGACCAGATCTTTCCGATCAAGGTGGCCGAACTGCTGATCCTCGAGCAGCGAATGCCGCGTTCGCTTGCGACCTGCTCTTTCCAGATCAATAACGCGCTCGAGCGCATCGTGGGCCAGCACGACCACGCGGCAAAGCGCCTCGCCATGGAATTGCTGGCGCGCCTCACTCACGCGGACATGGAGGAAATATTTCAAGGGGGCTTGCATGAGTTCCTGATGTCTGTGCTGGCCGACATCATCGAGCTGGGGAACCGCATCCAGCGCGCATACTTGGGGACGGTATGAGAATCGCGATCACCCATGAGACGCGCTACGCCTACGACGCACCGGTGCGCTCATCGACGCAGTACCTGCGCCTAGTTCCGCGCGACACGACGCGCCAAAAAGTACTCGAGTGGAAGCTCGACACTCCGGCGCCAACCGTTCGCACGCGGGATGGTTATGGCAACGTGCTCGACGTGCTCACGCTCGAAAAGCCGGTATCCGAGATCCGCATCGTAGCCAACGGGGAGGTCGAGACCACGGCGGTAGTGGACGAGCCCGCGGACTTTCCGGTGCAGACGCTGTCACCGCTGCTGTTTCTGCGCGCGACCGGGCTGACGCGGCCCGACCCGCCCGTCGCTGCGCTCGCCGAGGGCTTCCGAAGCAACGCATGCACGCGCGACGGGCTGCGCGATCTCGCCGAGGCGATCAGACAACGCGTTCAGCCGAAGGTAGGCGCGACGAGCTTCTACCCCTGCGCGGCCGACGTGCTCGCCGCAGGCAGCGGGCTGCCGCAGGACCTGGTGCACGTGTTCATTGCGTGCTGCCACCACCTTGGTGTGCCGGCGCGCTATGCCTGCGGCTACGTCTATCTGCCGGAGCGCGCGGGCGAGGCGAGCCTAGGGCATTCCTGGGCCGAGGCCTGGGTCAACGAGCGCTGGCGCAGCTTCGACCTCGCCCTGGGAGGCTACATCGACGAACGCCACGTCAAGGTGGCAATGGGCGCCGACCACCTCGATGCCTGCCCGATCCGCGGCACGCGCATCGGCGGGGGCGAAGAGAGCATGACGGTCAAATCCCAACTTCGGCAACGGCAGAGCTAGGGCAAGAGCGGCGCCGGCTGCCGTGTCGATTCGCGTCGCCCTCAACCACTTTCGATCTGACTGGTGCGGCTAGGTGGAGGCGGGTCTTGGCCCGCGCTGTGCTACCCTCCTTCCCGCGCTTTTCCCTCGAAATATGTCCCGCGAGCTGCTCTCCGAATACGTGATTTCCGCCTCGCGCTACGACGAGATGTTCGAGGCGCCGCTGACTCCGCGCGCCCACTGGCGAACGATGTTCGAGCAGCTCGCCGCCGCGCCGGAGGCGTTGATGAAGGACCGCATCCAGGCCGCGCAGCGCCAACTGCGCGAAAACGGTGTCACTTACAACGTTTATGCCGACCCGGAGGGCACCGACCGTCCCTGGGAAATGGACGTCCTGCCGCTCATCCTGCCACCCGAAGAGTGGACCCAAATCGCAGCCGCGGTCACCCAGCGCGCGCAGCTTCTCAACCTGATCCTCGCCGACATTTACGGCGAGCAACGCCTGCTGCAGGAAGGCTTGCTACCGCCAACGCTGGTGTACGGCCACTCGGCGTACCTGCGTCCCTGCCGCAACGCCACGCTCCCAGGCGACGTTCACCTCCATCTTTACGCTGCAGACCTTGCGCGCGCGCCCGACGGCCGCTGGTGGGTATTGGCCGACCGCACGCAAGCCCCCTCGGGCGCCGGCTATGCGCTGGAGAACCGGCTGGTGATATCCCGCCTGTTTCCGGAGCTGTTCCGCGACCTGAGAGTAGAGCACCTGGCGCACTTCTTCGCCACGCTGCGTGAAAGTCTGGCGCAATGGGCCCCCGAGGGCGACGGCGCCCCGCTCACGGTGCTGCTCACTCCCGGACCGTACAACGAGACGTACTTCGAGCACGCGTACCTCGCGCGCTACCTCGGCTTTCCGCTGGTGGAAGGGAGCGACCTCACCGTGCGCGAAGGCAAGGTGTGGCTCAAGACCCTCTCGGGCCTGCGGCGCGTACACGCGATCCTGAGGCGCCTGGACGGCGACTACTGCGATCCGCTCGAGCTACGCCCCGAATCGACGCTCGGCATTCCCGGTCTGGTCGAGGCCATGCGCCGCGGGAACGTGCTGGTGGCCAACGCGCTTGGCTCGAGCATGCTGGAATCGGGGATGCTGCTCGGCTTCCTGCCGCGTCTGTGCGAGCGGCTGCTCGGCGAGCCGCTCAAGCTGCCGTCCGTCGCCACGTGGTGGTGCGGCGAGCCGGCGGCGCTCGATGATGCCCTGACGCGGCTAGACCGCCTGGTGATCAAGCCCGCGTTCCCGCAGGTCGCGCTCGAGCCGGTGTTCGGCGAAAACCTGCGCGGCCAGGGCCGCGAGGCACTGGTCGCGCGCATGCGCGCGCGACCGCGCGACTACGTGGCGCAGGAGCTGGTGCAGCTTTCGCAGGCGCCGGTATGGGACCGCGCGCACCCGCGCCGGCTCGCCGCGCGCGCCACCGGGCTGCGCGTATACGCGTGCGCCAGCCCGAACGGCTACGTAGTAATGCCCGGCGGCCTGACCCGCGTCGCCACCGGGCCCGACGCGCGCGTGGTGTCGATGCAGCGCGGCGGCGCGAGCAAGGATACCTGGGTGCTGTCCTCGGGCCCGGTGAGCCAATTCACGCTCTTGCACCGACCCAGCGCACCACAGGACCTGGTGCGCACCGGCGTCAACCTCTCGAGCCGCGTGGTCGAGCACCTGTTCTGGTTCGGGCGCCACGCCGAGCGCTGCGACGACCTGGCGCGGCTGCTGCGCGTCGCCCTCGGTTACATGATCGACGAGACCGCGGGCGAGCGCGAGAGCGGCTGGCCTGGCATCGCCGGGCTGTTGGCGCGCGCCGGCATCTCGAACGGCGCCGGCGGCGCTGTGCTCACGCTGGCTCTGCGCGCCGCTGTCACCGACGAATCCAAGCCCGGGCTCGCCGCCAACCTGCGCCTGCTCGTGCGCAGCGCGTCTCACCTGCGCGAGCTGATGTCGGCCGACAACTGGCGGACGCTCAACCAGATGATGCGCAGCGTTGCACGCCGCAAAGGCCAGCCACTGGGACTCGCCGACGCGCTCTCGGAACTCGACGGGGTGATCGCCTCGCTGGTGACGCTCGCCGGCTTTGCGCTCGACGGCATGACGCGCGACCACGCCTGGCGCTTCCTGTCGCTTGGTCGCAGGATCGAGCGCCTGCAGTGGATGTGCACGGCGCTGAGGCAGGCGCTGTCGGCGCCGCGCGAGGCGGACCTCGGCTGGCTGCTCGAGCTCGCCGACTCGACGCTCACTTATCGCGCACGCTACATGGGCGCACCCGATTGGCTGCCGGTGCTCGACCTGCTGGTGCGCGATGAGACCAACCCGCGCTCGGTCGCGTTCCAGCTGCTGGGGCTGCGCGACTACGTCGCGCGTGTCGCCGCCGCGGTGGGCTACGCCGGCGAGGAGCGCATGGAGGAAGCGGTGCTCGCGCTGCGGGCGCTCGATCCGGCCAGCGACCTGCAGCACGGCAGCGCGCGCCTCGCGCGGGTGCTCGACGACTGGTACGGCGCCGCGTACCGGCTCTCGGAGCAGCTCGGCCTGCGCTTTTTCGTGCATGCTGGCGAGATTAACCGTCAGACTGTCGCGACCTGAGGCCACGCGATGCGCCTGTCGATCGTCCACGAGACGCACTACCTGTACGAGAGCCCGGTTCTGGTCTCGCACCAGCTCCTGCACCTTACGCCGCGCGTCCTCGAACGCCAGAGCTTCGCCGCGCACCGCATCGACATCGACCCCATACCGAGCGAGTACGACGTCAGCACCGATTATTTCGGCAACCCCGTGACGCGCGCGCTGTTCGCGATGCCGCACACCGCGCTCAGCGTGCGCGCCTCGTCCCAGGCGACGATCGTCCCGCGCGCCATCGACCCTCTGTCCGTCCCCTCGACCCCGTGGCAGCAGGTGCGCGATCGCCTGAACAGTCTGGACGCTCCGCCGCTGCTCGAGCCGATCGAATTCGTCTTCGAGTCGCCCTACGTCGAGATTTTCGGCGCCCTCACCGAGTACGCCGCGCCGAGCTTTCCTACCGGCGTCGGCGTCCTTCAGGGCGCCGCCGACCTGATGCGGCGCATCCACGCCGACTTCGAGTTTGACGCCACGGCAACCGTGGTCGCCACGCCGCTGCGAGAGGTGCTCAAGCTGCGGCGCGGCGTGTGCCAGGACTTCGCGCACCTGATGATCGGTGCGCTGCGAGCGCTCGGCCTGCCCGCCCGCTACGTGAGCGGCTATATCCTCACCTCGCCGCCGCCGGGCTACCCGCGCCTCGTCGGCGCCGACGCCTCGCACGCCTGGGTTTCTGTCTTCGAGCCCGCCGCGGGATGGATCGACTTCGACCCGACAAACAACTGCCTCATCGACGACGAGCACGTGACGCTCGCCTGGGGACGCGATTTCGGCGACGTTACGCCGATGCGCGGCGTCATTCTCGGCGGAGGAGAACACACGATTGAGGTCCACGTCACCGTCACGCCGGTAAAATCGAACGATGGCTGACCGCAAATTCGGCATCGAGACGCTCTGCCTGCACGCCGGGCAGATTCCCGACGCCGCCACCGGGGCGCGCGCCGCGCCGATCTACCAGACGACCGCGTTCGTGTTCGACTCGGCCGACCACGCGGCGAGCCTGTTCAACCTGCAGACTTTCGGCAACGTCTATTCGCGCATCTCGAATCCCACCGTGGCGGTGTTCGAGGAGCGCATGGCCGCGCTCGAGAACGGCCGCGCGGCGCTCGGCTGCGCGACGGGCCAGGCAGCCGAGGTGGTGGCGATCCTGACCCTGGCCAAGTCCGGCGATCACATCGTTTCTGCCTCGACCCTGTACGGCGGCACCCACACGCTGCTCGGCGTCAACCTGAAAAAGCTCGGCGTCGAAACGACTTTCGTCGCGCCGGACGACCCGGAGAACTTCCGCCGCGCGATCCGTCCGGGGAAGACAAAGCTGCTTTACGCCGAGACGCTCGGCAACCCGCTGGTCAACATCGTGGACATCGAAGCGCTCGCGGGCATCGCGCACGAAGTGGGAATCCCGCTCGTGGTCGACAACACGGTGCCCTCGCCCTACCTTTGCCGCCCCTTCGACTGGGGCGCCGACATCGTCGTGCACTCTGCCACCAAGTACCTCGGCGGACATGGGACGACAATGGGTGGCGTCATCGTCGAATCGGGCAAGTTTAAGTGGGACAACGGCAGCTTCCCCGAAATGACCGAGCCCTCGCCGGGCTATCACGGCGTGCGGTTTTACGAGACCTTCGGCGACTTCGGCTACACCATGAAAGCGCGCATGGAAATCATGCGCACCTTCGGGCCCGCGCTGTCGCCGATCAATGCCTGGCTGCTGCTGCAGGGGATCGAGTCCCTGCACGTGCGCATGGAACGCCACTGCGGCAATGCGATGGCGGTGGCGAAGTTCCTTGAGGGCCACAGCCAGGTGGCCTGGGTTAACTATCCGGGCCTGCCGGACAGCAAGTATCACGCGCTCGCACAAAAGTACCTGCCCAAGGGCGCCTCCGGCCTACTCAACTTCGGCGTCAAGGGCGGGGCAAAGGCGGGCGAGAAATTCATTGAAGCGGCTCAATTCATGAGCCATCTCGCAAACATTGGCGACGCCAAGACGCTCATCATCCACCCGGCCTCGACCACTCATCGCCAGATGAGCGACGAGGAGCAGCTAAGGGCCGGGGTGACGCCCGACATGGTGCGCATGTCGGTCGGAATCGAATCGCTCGACGACATCCTGTGGGACATCGACCAGGCGCTCGTCGCGGCATCCAAAGCATAGGAGGGGCAATGCTCAGCTGGCAGGTTACCGAACACGGCAAACCGCTGCAGAAAGTGCTGCAGGACACACCCAAGCCCAAAGGCACCGAAGTGCTGGTGCGCGTCACGCGCGCCGGCGTGTGCCACAGCGACCTGCACATCTGGGACGGCTACTTCGACTGGGGCGGCGGCAAGCGCTTCTACGTCAAGGACCGCGGCTGCGTGCCGCCCTTCACGATGGGGCACGAGCCCTTCGGTGTCGTCGAGGCGATGGGTCCGGCGGCGGCAAAGGCCGCGAAGGGCCTGAAGCTCGGGCAGAAGCGCCTGGTCTATCCGTGGATTGGCTGCGGCAAGTGCGCCGTGTGCAAGGCCGGCAAGGACAACTACTGCGTCTCGGGCTCGCGCTTCCTGGGCGTGAACCGCGCCGGCGCGTATTCGACTCACGTCCTCGTACCGCACCCGAAGTACCTGCTCGACGCCGGCGGCATCGAGGAGGGCTTCGCCTCGACGCTCGCCTGCTCGGCGCTCACCGCCTACAGCGGCATCAACAAGCTTCCCGCTCCGGGCCCGAAGGATTGGGTTGCAGTGCTCGGCTGCGGCGGACTGGGACTGATCGCAATCTCGATCTTCAGGGCGCAGGGCGTAAAGAACGTCATCGCCTGCGATATCGACGCATTCAAGCTCGACGCCGCGAGAAAGCAAGGCGCGAAGCTGGTACTCGACACACGCGCGCCCGACGCGGCGCAGAAGCTCGCCGCGCTCGCGCAGGGCAACCTGTCGGGCGCGATCGATTTCGTCGGCATGCCGGCGACCGCGCAGCTCGGGATCGGCGCCCTGAGGAAGGGCGGGCGCTACGTTCTTTGCGGCCTGTTCGGCGGCGAGCTGATTTATCCGCTGCCGCCGATCGCGCAGCGCGCCATCGGCATCATCGGCTCCTACGTCGGCGACCTGCAGGAGCTGAAGGAGGTCGTCGCGCTGGCCAAGAAGAAGAAGCTCAAACCCTCGCCGGTCGAGACCCGGCCCGCCGACGAGGTCAATCGCACGCTGGACGAGCTCAAGGCCGGCCGGATACTCGGCCGGGTGGTGCTCGATTTCGAAAATGAAACCAACTGATAAATGACACCATTCTCCTGGGAACTGCCCTACGCCTGGCCGCGCAAGCCTCTTCTTGCGGCAAACGTCGTCTCCACCTCGCAGCCGCTCGCCGCGCAGGCCGGACTGCGCATGCTGCTCGCGGGCGGCAACGCGGTCGATGCGATTCTCGCCACCGCGATCACGCTCACCCTGGTCGAGCCGGTATCCAATGGCATCGGCTCGGATGCCTACGCCATCGTCTGGGACGGGAGCAGGCTGCACGGGTTGAACGCCTCGGGCCGCTCGCCTGCGGACTGGACACCGGAATACTTTGCCGGGCAGAAGAGTGTTCCCATGCGGGGCTGGAATTCGGTGAGCGTGCCCGGTTGCGTTTCGGCCTGGCGCGAACTGAGCGAGCGCTTCGGCAAGCTTTCATTCGAAAGACTTTTCGAGCCGGCGATCGGCTATGGACGCGACGGCTTTCTCGTCTCGCCGACCATCGCGCGCCAGTGGGCGGCGCAGGTGGCGGAGCTCAAGGTACAGCCGGGCTTCGCCGAGGCCTTCCTGCCGGACGGCAAGCCTCCTGCGCCAGGAGAGCGGTTCCGCTTCCCGGATCACGCGGCGACGCTGGAAAAGATCGCCGCCACCAAGGGCGATGCCTTCTACAAAGGCGAACTCTCCGGCAGGCTGGAATCGCACGCCAAGGCCAATGGCGGCGTCATGAAAGCGTCCGACCTCGCGGCGCACAGGCCCGATTGGGTCGATACCCTGACCATGGACTACCGCGGCTACACGCTGCATGAGCTGCCACCGAACGGCCAGGGCATCGTCGCGCTGATCGCGCTGGGAATCCTCGAAAACTTCGATGTCGCCGGCTACCCGGTCGACTCAGCCGACAGCGTGCACCTGCAGATCGAGGCGGTGAAGCTCGCCTTCGCGGACGCCCAGGCTTACGTCGCCGACATCGACTACATGCCCTTCCCGCCCGCCCGGATGCTCGACAAGGCCTACCTCGCATCGCGTGCCAAGCTGATCGACATGAAGAAGGCCCAGCCCTTCGCCGCCGGAACGCCGCCCAAGGGCGGGACCGTCTACCTCACCGCCGCCGACGCCTCGGGCATGATGGTGTCGATGATCCAGTCGAACTACATGGGTTTCGGCTCGGGCGTCGTGGTGCCGGGCACCGGGATTTCGCTGCAGAACCGTGGTGCCACCTTCGTGCTCAAGGAAGGCCACCCCAACCGCGTTGGCCCCGGCAAGCGCCCCTACCAGACCATCATTCCCGGCTTCGTCAGCAAGGACGGCAAGCCGGTGATGAGCTTCGGCGTCATGGGCGGCACCATGCAGCCGCAAGGCCACGCACAGGTGATGGTGCGCATCGCCGACTACTGCCAGAACCCGCAGGCCGCGAGCGACGGCCCGCGTTTCCGCTGGGTGCAGGGCATGGACGTGAGCGTCGAAGGCGGCTTCCCCGCCGCGACGTTGGAAACGCTCAAGGGCCGCGGCCACCGCATCGTGACGGTCGACGACTACAACCAGTTCGGCTGCGCGCAGATGATCTGGAGGCTCGACGGCGGATACTTCGCCGCCAGCGATCCCCGCCGCGACGGGCAGGCGGTGGGTTACTGAGGAGAATGCAATGCTGAAGATCTGGGGACGCGCCAACTCGGTCAACGTCAGGAAAGTGCTGTGGTGCTGCGAAGAGCTCGGCGTACCGTTCGAGCGCGTTGACGCGGGAATGCAGTTCGGCGTGGTCAACACGCCCGAGTATCGCAAGCTCAATCCCAACAGCCTGGTGCCGACCATCGAAGAGGACGGCTTCGTGCTGTGGGAATCGCACGCGATCGTGCGCTATCTGTCGGCCAAGCACGGCGCGGGCAAGCTGTGGCCGACGGATCTGCGGGTAAGGGCGGATGCCGACCGCTGGATGGATTGGGCCGGGTCAAGCTTCCTGCCGGCATTCCGGCCGGTCTTCTGGGGGCTAGTACGCACACCCGCCGAGCAGCGCGACACGAAAGCGATCAACGAGGGCGCCAGAAAATGCGGCGAGCTCGCCGGCTACGTCGACGCGGCGCTCGCCGGGCGCCCCTTCATCGCCGGAGAGCAGCTCACCATGGGCGACATCCCCCTCGGCTGCCACCTGCACCTGTGGCTCAACCTGCCGCTCGAGCGCCCCGCGTACGCCAACCTCGCCGCCTGGCACAAGCGCCTGCTCGAGCGACCCGCGTTCGACAAGTGGGTCAACACCAAGATCAGCTAGCCGATGCTCAAGGACAAGGTCGCGATCGTCACTGGCGCAGCGAGCGGAATCGGCCTCGCCTGCGCCGAACGGCTGGCGGCGGAAGGCGCCAGGGTCGTGCTCGCGGATGTGAACGAGCAGGCGGGCACCGAGCACGCCAAGCGCATCGGGGGCCGTTTCGTCGCCGCAGATCTCGTCCAGCGCGAGGGCTGCAAGCGGCTGGTCGACGCGACGCTCACCGCCTACGGGACGGTGCATGTGCTGGTCAACAACGCGGGCTATCAGCACGTCTCGCCGCTCGAGGAATTTCCGGAAGACCAGTGGGAGCGCATGATCGCGCTCATGCTCACCGCGCCGTTCCTGCTGACGCGCTACTGCTGGCCGGCGATGAAGAAGCAGAACTGGGGCCGCGTGGTGAACATCGCGTCGATCCACGCGCTGATCGCCTCTCCGTTCAAGGTCGGCTATATCTCGGCCAAGCACGGGCTGATCGGCCTCACGCGCACCGCGGCCCTCGAAGGGGGCGAGTTCGGCATCACGGTGAACGCGATCTGTCCGGCCTATGTGCGCACCCCGCTGGTCGATGCGCAAATCGCCGACCAGGCCAAAGCGAACGCCATCTCGGCGGAGGAGGTGATCGAAAAGATCATGCTCGCGCCGGCGGCGGTCAAGCGCCTGATCGAGCCGGCCGAAGTGGCCGAGTTCGTCGCCTACCTTTGCTCCGAATCCGCCCGCACCATCACCGGCGCGGCGCTGACCATGGATCTGGGCTGGACGGCGCGCTAGCGGCGTAATTTCTGCGGCGCAGCATCTGTAGCTGTCGGGAACGTCAGCGTAGGGCTGTGGTCCTCCCCTATGAACCCGCGCTATGACGCGGGCAAGGAGGAGACATGGTCAATGCGCCGAAACGCTGCAGCCGCTGCCAGGGTGCCCTGGCACTCGCCGTGCTCGAACCGTTCTCCGGGGAGGAATCGGGCGTACGCATGAGCGTGGAAGGCTTGCCGGCCCTATCGTGCCCGGAGGGGCATCGTCGCTTTCTCGCCCCCGACTTTCCGAATTACCTGATGGACGCGCTGCTCGCCGGTGAGCCGCTGGTGTCGGTTCCTGCCGCCGCGCAGAGGGGCGTGCTGCGCAAGCGACTGCACTGCGCGAGCTGCGGCGAGGCGCTTGAACCGCAGCCGGTGGGCGACGTCGAAGCTGTGCGCGTGCTCGAGGTCCAAGGCAGCTCGCCGTTCGGGGTACGGGTCGAGGTTCCCAAATTCCGCTGCCGCGCCTGCGGCAAGGAAAGCGCGCTGCCGGAACGGGCGATGCTCGATGCGCTGCTGAAAGCATCGGTCAACGGCTTTCGCTCTGCGCGGATAGATCCGAACTGAGCACCGCATCGCGTTCGGCCTTGGGCAGGCGCGCGAGCGCTTTCACCTTCGCGTAGAACGCGGCGAGGTCACCGTGTGCGGCCTCGAGCTCGCGCCTGAACGCGGGCACCAGGCGCGCGTAGGCGGAGATTGACGCCAGCAGCGCGTTGTTCGGTTTTTCCATCAGGCGGTCGAAGCCGGTGTACCCTCCCCAGCGCGCTTTGAGCGCCGCATAGCGCTCGGCGAGGCGCTCGAACTCGGCGCGTTTCGCAGCGCGCATCGTGGCCGGCCCGAGCGGCTCCGCGTACAGGCGGGCGAGCCGCGAGCGCGCGTCCTCGATCAAGGCCACGAACTCGTCATTTCGCGCCTCGGCCTCGCGGTACGTCGCGAGCTCCGTTTCGCGCTTCTGGGACTCGAGCCAGCGTCGAACGCCTTCGTCCTGGACCGTCACGGCGAAGGACTCGTTGAATGTCGTGTCGCCCTTCACGTACACGACCTGGTGGGCGAGCTCATGGAAGATCAGCCGCGCGAGCTCCCATTCGGGATAACGGATGAACGTCGAAAGCAGCGGATCGTCGAACCAGCCGAGGGTCGAGTACGCCGGCACGCCGTAGAGGAACACGTCAAAGCCCTCGGCCCGTTTCTTCGCGGCGTAGCGCTCGGCGTCGTTGCGGGCGAAGAATCCGCGATAGGCCACGCAGCCCGCGACCAGGAAGCAGGACTGCAGGGGCTTCACCGAGAATTCGGGCGCCGCGAACACGTTCCACACCGCGTACGGCCGGCCGAGATCCGCGTAACTGCGATAGCTGCCGTTGTCCGGCAGCGCCAGCTCGTGCGAGGCGAAGTCCCGGATGCGCCGCGCAAGCTCGAGCCGCTGGCGCAGCGCCGGCGGCGTGGCCGGATCGGCGATCCATTCGGCAACCGGCTGCGCGCGGTGCATCATTTCGAGCTGCCCCTCGACGGCCTGAGCGTAGTACGAGAGCGACTCGCAGCCCGTAAGGGCGAGCAATGCTGCCAGCACCAGCGACCTAATTCGCATGCGGCGCGAAGCGTCCTGTCTCGAGGAACCGTTGCAGGGCCCTCGCCACGCGCGCCGAGAGCAGCATGCCGCTGTGGCTGACCGGGAGCACCGTAGATGCGGCCGCGCCGTCGACCGCGGTTTCGTCCACGCACACCACGCCGTCGTTGGCGCCGGGCAAGCGCCCGAAGCCTCGCCCAAGCCCGAAAGGAAAATTACCGGCCAGCACGCCGAGCAGCTCAGGCCGCGTCCAGCTCGCCGCCCGCCCCTCGCGCCACAGCCTCTCGCTCTCGCCCAGCATCCAGCGGCCGAAGCCGTAGCGCGCCAGCCGGCGCGCCGCAAGACAACCGCGCGCCGGCGTGCCGAGCAGCGCCACGCGCCCAACGCCCAGCCCGAGGTCAGAATTGAGCGCTTCCATCACCACCAGACCGCCCAGACTGTGGCCGGCGAAATGCGCCGGACCGACCCGGCGCCCGAACTGCGCCAGACGCTCCGCGTTCGCGGCCAGCGGTCGGTCACGCCCGGCATAGTCGAACAGATGACAGTGGTAGCCGGCGCGCGACAGGCGCGCGGCCAGCGGCGACATCGCGAGCCCGGGCATCCACAGCCCATGGACCAGGACGACGGATTTCATATCGGCGGCGTCAACCCGCCTTCCTTCCAAGCGCGAAAATCGCGCTCGCGCGGACGATGCGCTGACCGTCCGATTCCAGATAGCAGTTGGCGAAGCCCAGGCGCGAGCCGACGCGCTGTACTTCCACGAGCGCTTCGACCCAGTCGCCGACCTTGGCGCTGCCCGCGTAATCGATGGTCAAACTGGCTGTGACGAGCGAAGACCTGCCTCCCGTGGCGACGCCCATCGAGTAACCGAGAGCAATGTCGGACAGCGTCGCAAGCACGCCGCCGTGGCAAATGCCGCGCCGGTTCGCGTGCCGGCCGTCGATGCGCAAGCCCAGCGCGACCCCTCCGTCGCGCCTTCGCTCGTAGATTGGTCCGATCAGCTCGATGAACGGGCTGACTCGTTCGATCGGCCGGAACCCCACCGGGACAGATTGCATGGCGAGGAGATTCTAGCTTGGACGGACAAGCAGGAGGCGCGCGCCGATCGCGAGCGACGGCACGCCGAACACGGCATACGCCACCCCGTAGCTGCCGGCGTGCGAAAGCACGAGATTGAACAGCGGTGGAGTAACCACGACGCCCAGGAACGTGAAGAACAGGCAACCCCCGGTCGCCTGGCTGGTCTGTCCCTGGGGCGCAAGGTTCGCCACTTCGGCGAGATAAACACCGTTCCAGCCGACTGCGGTAGCGCCGAACACCGACGCGTAGGCGAACAGCATCCAGCCGGGCCACTGCGGCCCCGCCGCCAGGGTAACGATGGCAGAAAAGCCCATTCCCATGCCGAGCAGACCGAGCATCCTGCGCCGGGACAGCAGGCGATCCGCGACCACGCCCCACGCCACCCGCCCGATCACGCTCGCAACCTGCGACACCGCCATCACGAGTCCTGCCAGAACCAGCCGCATCGCGAACGCTTCAGTGAGAAAGGTCACCAGATAGCTGACCAGAGTGATCTGCACGCCGCCGTAGATGAACGAAGTCACGGCCATTTCCTTCAGCCGCCGCTCGCGCATTACCATCGCGACCGGCGCGAACGCCGAGCGCAGGGAAATGTGCGCCTTGCGGTTCAGGCCGCGGTCGTAGCGCGCGCGCACCGGCTCCACCGCGAAAGCGAGCGCAAGGCAGGCCAGGCCTATCGCAAATGAGCTCATCCGCCAGCCCAGGGTGTGGATCATTGCGGGCACCAGGGTGCCGGCGATCGCCCCGCCCAGCGGCACCCCGGTCTGTTTGACCGAAAAGGTGAACGAAACCAGCCCGGCAGGCGAGGCGCGCGCCAGAATGTGCGAGCTCGCGGGAGTCGCCGGACCATAACCCAAGCCGATCACCACCGCCCCCAACGCAACCAGCGGCAGCCAGGCGGAAGCGCCCAGGGCGAGGCCGATGAAGCTCAAAGCCAGTCCGATCTGACTTACGCGAATCGGCCCGAAGCGCGCCACCCAGCCGCCCGAGGTCACGCTGCTGAGCATGCTGCCGAAGTACACCATGGCGATGAAGTAGCCGATCGCCGAAGGCGCGACGCCAAGCGCGGGGCCTGCCACCGGAGCCATGACTGGCGTGCAGTAGACCGCCAGTGCAACCAGCGTTTGCACCGCGAGAGTCACCGTCAGCGGCAGGACGACGACCCGCAGCGACGGCGCGGCAGCGCTCAAACCGGATTCAACTTTTTTGCGCGATCTCGCGCGCGGCTTCGAGCACCGCGCGGGCTCGATGTGCGACCGGATAGTCGATCATCTGCCCGTCGACCTGGATCGCCGCCGCGCCGCTCGCCTCCGCCGTTTCGAACGCGGCGACAATGCGCTCGGCTCGCGCAACTTCCTCCGCGCTTGGCGCGTAGGCGGCGTTCGCGACCGGCACCTGGTCCGGGTGGATGCATAGCCTGCCCTGGAAACCCATGCGCCGGCTGAGCCCCAGCGCGCGCGCAAAGGCCTCGCTTTCGCGCAGATGGAACCAGGGACTGTCCAGCGGGCCCTCCAGGCCCGCCGCGCGGGAGGCGAGCACCACCCGCGCGCGGGCGTCCATCAGCTCTACCTCGCCCAAGTCCGGCGCCAGGCCAACCTCCGCCGCGTAGTCCGCCGCGCCGAAGGCTAATCGCCTGACCCGCCAGCGCCCTTCGTAGGGCCGCAGCCCGCGCGCCTGGACGACGCGGTCGATGCGCTGCATACCGACCGCGGTCTCGATGATCGGCATCAGATCGACCGACCCGACCTCGAGGCCGCGCTCGCGCTCGAGATTGGCCATCAGCCAGTCGATTGCGTGCAGGTCCGCCGCGCTTTCGACCTTCGGCAGCACCACACCGTCAATGCCCGCGCGGACCACGGCAACCAGGTCCGCGTAGCAGTAGGGCGTCGAGGGCGCATTCACACGAGCATAGCCCCGGCAGCGGCGCGGCTGCGCGAGCGCTGCGACGACCGCCTCGCGCGCTGCGGGCTTCTCCGCGATCGCGACCGCGTCTTCCAGGTCGAGGATCACGGCGTCGGCACCCAAGGTGAATGCCTTCTCGACGCGGCGCGGATGGTTACCGGGCGCAAACAGAAAAGAACGGTTCAAAGGCATGGAAATTCCTATTCCTGCAGGATCTTGCGGTCCTGCCACCGGGGATAAGGCAGCCGCCACATGGCCGTCGCGAGCGCATCGGGCCACACCACTTCGCGTCGACCCTTCAGGATTTGCACCAGCGCAGGGCGCGTGCCGAGCTGCTCGCCGCTTGCGGGATCGAGCTTATACCCGCCGAGCACCGTTTCGGTGTGCAGCGCGGCGAGCGTTTCGCGCAGCGTCTCCTGGTCGAGCGTGCCGGCGCGCAGGACCGCCTCCTGCAGCAGCTGGCCGGCAGCGTAGCCTTCGGCCGCGGCGAGCCCGGGCGCCGAGGACCATCTGGCCGCGAAGGCCTTGGCGAAATAGGCGTTGCCCGAGGTCGGGAAGAAAGGCTCGTAGGCGCTCAGGCCGATCGCCTGCTCCGCGTCCTGCCCGACCAAGGCAACGAAGCGCGGGTCGGCCGCGCCTTGAGCGAAGAACAGCCGGGGCGCGTAATTCAGGCGCTTGAAAGTCTTCACCATCTCGGCCGCATCGAGCGCCGCGCCGAACGCGATCCAAGCCTCGGCGCGAGCCGCTTTTGCCATCTCGACCAGCGACACAAAGTCGCTCGTTCCCGGCCCATACACCTGCGCACCGCCGCCCGCGTTCAGGCCCTGCTTGACCGCGTCCTCGGCCGCTTGCTCGGCCATTTCCCGGGATGCCGGATCATCCCGCGCTAGGATGAACAGCCTGCGATATCCTGCGCGGCGCGCCAGCCCGAGCGCGCTCATGCCATAGGTCGCATACGGCACCGCCAGCTGGAACACGTAGCGATGCCCAGCCCTGAGCACGGATCGAGCGGCACCTGTCGCGTTGATCAGGATCCGGTGCGCACGCTCGGCAGCGGCGGCTGCGCCGCGCGAGGCCGCGGATCCGAACGGGCCGATCAGCAGATCCGCGCCGTGATCGCGCAGCAGGCGCGCGTACATCTGCTCGGCCGTGCTCGCTTCCGAGTGATCGTCGAGCAGGCGCAGCTCGACGCGCCGTCCCAGCAAGCCGCCCGCCGCGTTGACATGGTCCTGCCACAACAGAAGCCCCTTGCGGTAGCCGGCCGCCAGGTCGGCAAGCTGCCCGGTCTGCGAGACCGCGGCGCCGACGACCACCGGCGCCGCCTGTGCACAGGCAACGCCGGGCACGAGTGCCAGCAACAGCGCCAGCAGCGGCGCGCGCATTCGACTCATCGGCTGTCTTCGATTTCCGTCTTCCAAGCTCCGGCTCCAAAGTAAGGTGTGCCAAAATCCGCGTCAAGGAACATCCGATCGATGCCGCAAGACCGCTTCCTCGTCCGGCTCGCCGATATCGTCGGCGGCGAGCAGGTGCTTTCCCAGCCGCAGGATACCGCGCCGTATTTCATCGATTGGCGCAAGCAGTACCGCGCCGTGGCCGAATGCGTGGTGCGGCCCTCGAACGCCGGCGAGGTCTCGGCGGTGCTCAGAACCTGTGCGCAGGAAGGCGTCGCGATCGTGCCGCAAAGCGGAAATACCGGATTGTGCGGCGGTTCGGTGCCCACCGGTGCGAAGCGAGAGATCGTATTATCTTTGGCGCGCATGAACCGCATTCGCGCGCTGGATAGCCTCAACAACACCCTGACCGCGGAAGCAGGCTGCGTGCTGGCCGACATTCAGCGCGCAGCGGACGCTGCGCAGCGGCTCTTTCCGCTTTCGCTCGGCGCCGAAGGAAGTTGCATGATTGGCGGCAACCTTTCGACCAACGCCGGAGGCGTAAACGTCCTGCGCTATGGCAACGCACGCGAGCAGGTGCTGGGTCTCGAGGTCGTGCTGCCCGACGGGCGCGTCTGGGACGGGCTGCGCGGACTGCGCAAAGACAACACGGGCTACGACCTGAAGCAGCTGTTTATCGGCGCCGAAGGCACGCTCGGCGTGATCACCGCCGCCGTGCTGAAGCTCTACCCGAAGCCGAGCGCCAGTGCCACCGCGTGGATCGCGGTGGCGAGCCCAGCGCGCGCGGTCGAACTGCTGTCGCAGCTGCGCGAGCGGCTCGGCGAGCGCGTGACAGCGTTCGAGCTCGTGTCGCGCGCGTGCCTCGAAGCGGTTCTCGCGAAGGTGTCCGGCACCCGTGACCCGCTCGGCACGCCCCACCCTTGGTACGTACTCGCTCAACTCGCCGACAGCGGCGCGCCGGCCGCGCTGCAGGCGCTCGCCGAACGGGCGCTGCTGGATTGCGCAGAGCGCCGCGCCCTTGAGGACGTCGCACTCGCGCACAGCGAGGCGCAGGCGCAGGCCCTGTGGAAGATCCGCGAATCGATTCCCGAGGCGCAGTTTCGCAACGTCAAGCACGACGTTTCCGTGCCGGTGTCCAGCGTGCACCAGTTGATCGAGCGCGCCTCGGCGGCGCTGGAAGCCGCGTTTCCCGGCGCGCGGATATTCGCCTTCGGGCACATCGGAGACGGAAACGTCCACTTCAATGTCGGCATGAGCGAGGCAGCCGCCACCGAAGCCCTGATGCAACGCCAGGTCGAGGTAAACCGCATCGTCTACCAGGTCGTCGATGCGTTAGGCGGCTCGATCTCGGCCGAGCACGGTCTGGGGCAGCTCAAGCGCGAGGAGATCCGTCGCCACAAGAGCCCGCTCGAGCTTGCGCTCATGCATTCACTCAAGGACGCAATCGATCCCCTGGGGCTCATGAACCCCGGCAAGCTGCTCTGACGCGCGTTCAGAACTCGAGCGATTCGCGCACCGCGTCGATGCCGGCGGCCGCGCAACGGTCGTCCTCGGCGCCGCCGGGCGCACCCGAGACTCCGATCGCGCCGACCAGCGTACCCCCGCTCTGCATCATCTTTCCGCCACCAAGCAGGACAGCACGCCTGAGCTGGCGCACCCCGCTTTGCGGCTTGCCGGGTTGCGTCAACTCCACCAGGGCGCTCGTGTCCGTTCTGAAACTTGCCGCGGTCCAGGCCTTGCCGATCGCAGTGCGCACCGTATGCGGTCCCGCAAAGCGGTCGCGCAAGACAACCTGCGGGATGCCGCTCCGGTCGACCAGCGCGACGGCAACCTGGTAGCCGAGCGCGCGGCAGCGCTTGAGCGCCGCCTGTGCCGCGACCAACGCCGTTTCCGGCGTCATCAGTTTCACCTCATAGGTCGCTTCCTGCGCATGGACCGGCATCGCGGCAGTACTCGCGGCGATCAACGCCGCACCGAGAATGGCCTTCTTCATGGCTTGCTCCTCAGCTCTCTGAATGAACGCCGCGGCCGCGCGAGAGCGCCAGCACGGCAGCGGTGAGAATGAAAACGGCGATCGCGAGCGCATCTCCCGCTCCGCCGACCTCACGCAACGCCACGCCGGATCCCAGATCCCCCGCGATCCGCAGCGCGAGCGACGCGTGCAGCAGCGCAAGCGGCGCGTAGAGAATTGGCGAATAGGGAAATGCCACGCGCAGCACCGCCGGTAGGATCACCGGGGCATGGCCGAACACCATCGAGAACACGAACCCAAGCAGAATCGAGTGCAGTGCCGCGTCCCACAGCGCGCGCCCGTTGTCGAACGCTGTGCCCGTTGCCAGCAGCGCGCCACCAAGCGCAAGCCATACGTACCCCGCCAGCAGGCACAGAGCAATGTAGCGCGTCAGGCCGCCGGCGCGCACCGTGCGCGTGGCGATATCGTAGCGTACAAGCCAGGCCGCAATGACGACAAGCAGTACACCGCCGGCGCGCAGCCCGGGCTGGAACCACGCCAGCACCGCAAGCGCCGCTAGCAGCAGCGCCACGCCGATGCCCCCGAAAGCGGCGCGCGCCGCGCGTGGCACCGGGGACAGCCGTGACAGTTCCAGCCGCTCGCCGCCGATGGTCAGGGTCAGGAACGCGATCCAGGACGGCACCGCGGCTTCCACCGGCATGCCCGCCAGCAGCACCAGGTTCGCGACCAGCAGTCCCAGCGCGCCGAGCGCGAGCAGGCCGGTGTGCAGCGACCTGTGCCGCACCCAGATCGACGCGGACGCGAGCAGGAACACCACGCTTCCCGCGACGAGCAGCGCGAAACCGGTCCGCGGATCGCCCGCTAAAAGAAAGATCCCGCCGGTACCGGAAGCCGCCGGTGCGAAATAGGCCCATAGGCGCCCGATGGCAACCGCCCGCTCGAGCGCAATAAGGGTACCGAAGAAGGCGCTCGCCATGAGCGCGCCGTGCCACGCGATCCCCGCAGCGGTGGTCGGAACCGTCAGGCCGAGGCGCACCAGCCCTCCCGCGACGCCCAGCAGCAGGGCAATGAACCCCAAGCCCAGAAGAGGCGCCCGCGCGGCGGGGGCCAGATCGCTCATCGCCGCGCTACCATCCGAAGCGCCGCCTGACCGCCTCGCTCATTCGCTCGGGAGTCCAGGGCGGATCGAATACGACGTCTACGGTCACTTCCCGCACCTCGGCGCAGGCGTTGCGAATCGCGCCCTCGGCCTCCTCGGCGATCGACCCGCTCATCGGACATGCGGGCGAGGTCATGGTCATGTCGATGTGAACGCGTCCAGGCGCGCAGTCGACGCGGTAGATGAGGCCGAGATCGACCACGCTCTCTCCGACTTCGGGGTCGCTGACGGTGCGCAAGGCGTCCCACACCGCGGACTCATCTGGAATCGATTCGCTGGTCATCAGGCAAGTCTGCGTCGACTTGTCGCAGGCGCCTTGATCCGTGTCAATTAGCCGCTATGGGACGGGCACGAAGCGGTCCGCAGCGACGGCAGTTTCCGCATCAAGCCGGTGATCACGCTCCGCACGTCGGGAGCCGACCAGTCGAACGCGCCGACGTAGCTGTAGCGGATGTTTCCGTCCGGCCCGACGACAAAGCTGCTCGGAAGCGCTCGCGCGCCCCAGGCGCGCGCGGTGCCGCCGTCGCGATCGAGCAGCAGCTCCGAGCCCAGCTGCAACGTGTCCGCGAAGCGGCGCACGGTCCGTGCGCTTTCTCCTACGTTGACCGCCAGGATCGCAAACGGGTCGCCCCGCAGCGAGCGGCGCAGCCTTTCAATCGACGGCATCTCTTCGCGGCACGGACCGCACCAGCTGGCCCAGAAATTAACCAGCACGACCTTGCCCCGGTAGTCCGCAAGGCGGTGGACCCGGCCGTCAACGCCCGGAAGCGCGAGCGCAGGCGGCGCGACAGGCGGCGACGGACGCAAGCCCTGCGCCGAAGCGCCGAGCGCGCCGAAGAGCAGCAGCAGCGCGAGCCATTTCTTTCGCATGGTTCAGCATGAACGGCAAAGCGATGTCCGCTACGATAACAAAATGTTGAACGAAATCGCGCCCAAATGACCGTAGCGCAGCTGCTTGCCCAGCTTCCGCGAGGCGACCTGTGGGTTTTCGGGTACGGCTCGTTGATGTGGTCCCCGGGCTTTCGGTACCGGGAGCAGGCCCCCGGCATCGTGTTCGGTTATCACCGATCGCTTTGCATCTACTCGCACCGGCACCGCGGCACGCCCGAGCTCCCGGGGTTGGTGATGGGGCTCCGCCGCGGAGGCTCGTGCTGGGGAATAGCTTTCCGGATCCCGGCGCAAGCCGCGACGGCGGTGCTGACGACGCTCTGGCGGCGCGAAATGCGAAACAGGGTTTACCAGCCGAGGATGCTGAGGGTACGCCTCGACAAGCGGCGCGCGGTGCGGGCGGTGACTTTCGTTGCCGACCCCGGTCATCGACAGTACGCCTGCGATCTGGATCTCGCGCAGACCGCGCGCCTGGTCGCGCAGGGGTCGGGACAACGCGGGCACAATCTCGAATACCTGCGGCGTACGCTCGCGCACATGCACGTCCTCGGGGTGCGCGATCCCCATCTTGAGAACGTATTGACGACCGCGCGCGCCCTGCACGGAGGCGCAAGGTCCTAGCCGCGCGTCGCGAGCGCGCCCGCCATGCGCCGCAGCGCTTCTGCGAGGCGGGAGCGCTGAGTGCCGAAGTTGAGCCGCACGAAATTCCCCGCTCCGAACTGCGCCCCCGGCGACAGTGCAACGCCATGCTCGAGAAAAAGCGCCTGGGGATCCGGCACGCCGAGCGCGCTGGCATCGATCCACGCCAGATAGGTCGCCTCAACGTGCGCCATCTTGAGCCCGGGCATGCGGGCCACGCTTCGCTCGACCAGGTCGCGGTTGGCGCGCAGGTAGTCCAGCTGCGCACTCAGCCACTGCGCGCCCTCGCGATAGGCGGCAAGCGCGCCGAGATATCCAAACACGGATGCGTCGTGCACGGTCGCGTGCAGATCCGACGAGAACGCACGCCGCATAGTGCTGTCCTCGACGATGGCGAAAGCGCAGCCGGCGCTCGGGAAATTGAACGACTTGTTCGGCGACATAAGAGTCACCGTGCGGCGAGAGATCTCGGGCGCGAGGCTCGCAATGGGCACGTGCGATTTGCCAGGCTCGAGCAGGATGTCGGCGTGGATCTCGTCCGAGCAAATGAAGAGGTCATGACGCGCGGATATCAACGCAAACCGCTCCAGCTCCGAACGGGTGAAAATCGTACCCCCCGGGTTCTGCGGATTGCACAGAAACAGTAGCTTTGAGGCCGGCCGCACGGCCTGCGCGAGGCGGTCCTCGTCGAGAACCCAGCGCCCGGAGGACAGCACCAGCGGGACATCGGTATGCTCTCGCGGCGCCAGCTGCACCGCGCGCTTGAAATGATGGTAGATCGGCGTGGGCACCAGCGCGTGCCCGTCGGCCGGCACCAGGTGGCGCGCCGCGAGGTGCAGCCCCGGCACCACCCCCGGCAGAAAGACGATCCAGCCAGGCTCGATGCGCCAGCCGTAGAGCGCGCGCATGCGCTGCACGATAACCTCGCGCAGCGCATGCGGGGCCTCCGTATAGCCGAACACCCCGTGGGCCACGCGCTCGGCAAAAGCTTTGAGCACGGCCGGCGGCGCCCGGAAATCGGTGTCCGCCACCCACAGCGGGATCGCATCGCGACCCGCGTAGCGCTCCCAGCGCGCGCTCCATGTGCCGGACCGGTCGATCGGTTCGTCGAAATCGAAGTTCATGTCGAGCTTTTAGCATAAACCCGACGATGACAACAAAACGCCGGACACGAAGCGCCGTGCGACCAAGCTTAGTCGAGGCGCGCAGCGATGCCCTCTAGGTCCCCGCTGGGCGCGGGGTAGCGGCGCAGCACCTCGGGATCATGGCCGGGGACGATGTGCTCGGCAGATTCCGCTAGCTCTCGCAGCCGGGCGTACCCCTGCACCATGTCGGCGACCGAGTAGACGATCGGGAACGGCCGTCCCTGTTCCATATTGGCATAGAAGTGGCTCGCGTCCGACGCAAGAACCAGCCATCCGCGGCGCGTCGCCACGCGAACCACCTGCAGCCCCTTGGTGTGACCGCCGATGAGGTGCACCGAGACGCCGGGATACAGCTCTGCGTCGCCATCGTGAAAACGTACGCGTCCGCGATAAACGTTGCGCACCATTCCTACAACGTCTTCGACGTCGAACGCCCCGCTAAAGACCGGATGCGACATGTGACGACCGGTCGCGTAGCTTAATTCATCGTCCTGCAGGTGAAAGATCGCAGCCGGGAACAGGTCGAAATTGCCGACGTGATCGTAATGCAGGTGGGTGATGACGACGTCCTTTACGGTTTTCGCCTCGACGCCCAGCATGCGAAGTCCCTCGGTCGGGCAGCGCAGGTGGTCTCGGCCGCGGCGCGCCGCGACCGCGGCGGAAAAGCCCGTGTCGACCACGAGTTCCCGTCCGCAGCCGCGCACCAGCCAGACGAAGTAATCCAGCGGCATCGGCCCGTCATGCGGATCACCGCCGATGAAATTCTCTCCGGCCCTGCGCTCGTGGTATGCGTACTTGATGGCATAGACCTCGTAAACTTCGTTCTTCGCCATAGCTTTCCTCAAGCGAGCGTGATGCGCGCAAACTTTCGCTTGCCGACCTGTGCCACGACAGTCTCGCCGCGTGCAACCCGCAGCCCTTTGTCAGCGAGCCGTTCGCCGTCCAGCCTGACCCCGCCCTGCTCGATCATGCGCAACGCCTCGGAAACGCTCGGCACGAGTCCAGCCTGTTTCAACAGCTGCGGTGCCGCCAGTCCTTCCGCCGTCACTTTCAGCGTTACCTGCGGCATGTCCTCCGGAAGCATGCCGTGCCGAAAGCGCTGTTCGAACTCGGAGCGCGCCCGCTCCGCCGCATCGGCATCGTGGAAGCGCGCCACGATCTCCTTGGCAAACTGCACCTTGATATCGCGGGGATTGCGTCCGGCGGCGACCTCCTCCCGCCATTTGCGCACGGTCCGCATCGGCTCGAAGGACAGAAGCTCGATGTAGCGCCACATCAACTGGTCCGAAATTGACATCAGCTTGCCGAAAATCTCCCCGGCCGGCTCAGCGATTCCGATGTAGTTTCCGATCGACTTGGACATCTTGTTGACACCGTCGAGCCCCTCGAGCAACGGCATGGTCAGGATGCATTGCGGCTCCTGACCGAAGTCCCTTTGCAGCTCGCGCCCCACGAGCAGGTTGAATTTCTGGTCGGTGCCGCCGAGCTCGACGTCGGATTTCATCGCGACCGAGTCATATCCCTGCATAAGCGGGTAAAGGAACTCGTGGATCGCGATCGGTTGATTGCCGCGGAAGCGCTTGCCAAAATCGTCGCGCTCGAGCATGCGCGCGACCGTGTAGCGTGCCGCCAGACGAATCATGCCTTCGGCGCCAAGCTTGTCCGACCAGGCCGAGTTGAACAGGATTTCCGTCTGCGCGGGATCGAGAATCTTAAAGACTTGGTCACGGTAAGTCGTGGCATTGCGCTGTATCTCGTCTCGCGTGAGCGGCGGACGCGTCTGATTCTTGCCGGTCGGATCACCGATCATTCCGGTAAAGTCGCCGATCAGAAACTGGATCTGGTGGCCAAGCTGCTGGAAGTGGCGCAGCTTGTTGATCACCACGGTATGCCCCAAGTGCAGGTCCGGGGCGGTTGGATCGAGGCCGAGCTTGATGCGCAGCTTGCGCCCCGTGGCGAGCTTTCGGGCGAGCTCTTCTTCAACGAGAATTTCGTCACAGCCTCGCTTTATCAGTTCCAGGGCTTGCGCGATTTGGGTCATTTGGCCGTGCCGGCTGTGACTAAGTGGATTTGCCTGCTTGGCAAAGTTTGTTAGACTGCGCCAGCCTTGAAGAATCACCGGCAGGCGCCTGAAAGAACACGGATTTTAGCCGGAAAACGGAGATCGATCGCATCGTGAACATCGGAGCATGGTTTCCCCGCCTGGGCACCGCGCGCATTGCCGTGCTGTTCGCGCTTGCCCTATCTGGCGTGGTGGCGGCATTCGCCACGATCACGCCGGTACCCGAGCCGGTCCCGGCGTTCACAAAGGCGGTGCCAGAGACGTTGCCCATTGCGCGCGACGCCCTGATTGCGCCGCCCCAAGTGTATACGCGGGAAGCACGATTCGCGCGGGGCGATACCCTGGGAGACCTGCTGCGCAATCTCGGCGTCGAGGGCTCGGAAGCGAACCGCCTGCTGCAACTTGGCACGCTCCGCCTCCTGCGTCCAGGCACCATTGTCACCGCAAGGCTGGAAGCGAGCGGCGAATTGGTGCGGATGAGCTACCTGAACGGGCGCGATACCGTTCGAAGCATCGCCCCCGCCGGAGACCGTTTCCGGGTCGGCGACGAGCCCGCGCCGCTCGTCACGAGCACGCTGGTCAGGACCGCTGAGATTCGGTCTTCGCTATTTGGCGCCGCGGATGCCGCCGGGATCCCTGACAGCGTTGCGATTCAGCTCGCCGACGTATTCGGCGGCGAGATCGATTTCTACCGCGATCTTCGCAAGGGTGATCGGTTCTCTGTGGTGTACGAAATGCATTATCTCGGCGGGCGACCGGTACGGCCCGGGCGCGTTGTTGCGGCCGAGTTCGTGAACAAAGGCAAGGCGTTTCGGGCCGTCTATTTCGTAGGAGCGAACGGGAGAGGTGGCTACTACGCCCCCGACGGCCAGAGTCTGCGCAAGGCGTTTCTGCGCGCACCGCTGGAATTTACTCGAATCAGCTCGCGTTTCGGCATGCGCAAGCACCCTTTCCTGCACAAATGGCGCAAGCACAAGGGCGTCGATTACGCGGCGCCCTTGGGCACAAAGGTGCGCGCCACGGCAGATGGCGTGGTCGAGTTCGCGGGCCGCAAGGGCGGATATGGCAACGCCATCATTCTTCGCAATAGCGGCCGCTACAGCACCGTGTTCGGTCACCTGAGGGGTTTCGCGCGCGGTATTCACCGCGGCGTACGGGTGGAACAGGGACGGATCATCGGCTACGTTGGGCAGACCGGCTGGGCCACGGGCCCTCATTTGCACTACGAATTCAGAATCTCGGGAGTGGCGCGCAACCCTCTCGCCGTGACCCTGCCATCCGCCGCACCGGTACCCGCCGGAGAATTGCCGGCGTTCCGACGCTACGCCCAGCCGCTCGCCGCGCAACTCGACCTGCTCGCCGCTAGCACCGTTGCGCTGCTGGAGTAGCGGCTACCCCGGGCGATTGGAAGGATCGTGCCGCGCCAGCTCTTCGTCGGACTCATGTCGGGCACCAGTCTCGACGGGGTCGACGCCAGCGTGGTCGACCTGTCTGAGGGCCGCGCTCGGGTCCTGGCAGGCGCACACCTGCCCTTCGAGCCGCGGCTGCGTGCCGCCCTGCTCGCACTCAACGCGCCGAATAGCGATGAGATTCACCGCGCTGCCCTGCTGGGCGCGGAGCTGACGCAGCGCTACGCTGGAGCCGTACAAGCCGCGCTCGCCAACGCCGGCATATCCGCGCAGCAGGTGGCCGCAATCGGGTGCCACGGGCAGACCGTTCGCCACCGTCCGGATCTCGGCTACACCGTGCAGATCGGCAACCCCGCGCTGCTGGCGGAGCTCTCGGGAATCCGGGTAGTAGCGGATTTCCGCAGCCGGGATGTCGCGGCAGGGGGGCAGGGCGCGCCGCTCGCGCCGGCCTTCCATGCGTTCGCGTTCGGCAGCGCAGAGGAGGACAGAGTCGTCGTCAATCTCGGGGGCATCGCCAACCTGACCTGGTTGCCGCGGTCGGGGCCGGTTTCCGGGTTCGACTGCGGTCCGGGCAACTGTCTGATGGATCTGTGGGCGGAACGGCACCTCGGCGCGCCCTTGGACGCCAACGGGGACTGGGCGGCCGGCGGAAACGTGGACCAACGACTGCTCGATCGCTTTCTATCGGAGCCGTTCGTCACGGCGACGCCGCCGAAGAGTACCGGGCGCGATCTGTTCAATGCTGAATGGTTGTCGGCGCACGGCGCCGATGCCGCGCAACCGCGCGCGACCCAGGCCACACTGCTCGAATTCAGCGCCCGGTGCGTATCGGATGCGCTCGAGCGGTACTGCGCCGATGCTCGCCGGGTGATCATCTGCGGCGGAGGGGTACGCAATGCCGCGCTGATGCGGCGTCTTGGCAAGCTGTGCGACCCGGTACCGGTGGTGTCGAGCCAGACCTGCGGGCTTCCACCGGAGCTAGTGGAAGCCGTTGCGTTCGCGTGGCTCGCCAAGATGGCAATAGACGGAGCGCCCGCTAGCCTGCCGAAGGTCACCGGCGCCCGTGGATCGCGTGTGCTCGGCGCGATCTATCCAAGATAGCACTCTGCAGAAATGAAAAAGGGGGCCTTAGCCCCCTTTCTTGCCCGCTAAGCCGGCGCTCAAACTGAGAACGAGGAGCCGCAGCCGCAGGTCGTGGTTGCGTTCGGATTCTTGATCACGAATTGCGCACCCTCAAGCCCTTCCTGGTAGTCGATTTCGGCACCGACTAGGTATTGGTAGCTCATCGGATCGATCAGAAGGGTTACACCGTTCTTCTGCATCGCCGTGTCGTCGTCGTTCTGGATCTCATCGAACGTGAAGCCGTACTGGAAGCCCGAGCACCCGCCTCCGCTTACGAATACTCGCAGCTTGAGCTCGGTGTTGCCCTCTTCGTCAATCAGCTCTTTGACCTTGTTGGCGGCGCTGTCGGTAAAGACCAGCGGCAGCGGCATTTCGGTAACGGCGTCCATTGCTTGCTCCTGATAACCTCTGGACAAATTATCCTGCCCTGGTTCCCATAAGGTCAACGGGGCTATTTCGCGTGCGTCGCCGCGAAGATGCGCCGCCGACTAACTGCCCGACGTACCCGAGGCGAGCTTCAGCTCGATTGCCTTCGCCTCCGCGCCGTGGTGAACCAATCGACCCTCGACAACGGCGCCCTGGTGCATCTCGACGCTCTTGTAATGAACATCCCCTTTGACGCGGGACCCGGGCTGAAGTTCAAGGGATTCGGTCGCGTTTACCGGCCCGTTGATGGTGCCGTTCACAACCACGTGCGCCGCCTGAACCTCGCCATCGATATTGGCCTGCTCGGACACCACGAGAGTTCCGGGCTGATCGGGCAACGCGGAGACGTTTCCACGCACCGATCCGTCTACACGCAGACCGCCGCTGAAGAACACGTTGCCTTCGATCCGAGTGGTTGCCCCGATCAGGCTATCGATCCGATTCTGCGGTTTGCTGGTCTTCCGAAACATGCTTGGCATCCTCCCTCAACCGAGATTGACCGTCTGCGTCGCACGCGCCTGATCGGAGTTGCCTTCGTAGACCCTGACCTGCACACTCTCGACCTTGGCTTTAGGCGCAACCCGGAACGTTCCCTCGACGCGCCGGAAGTACTTGAATTTCAGATGAAAATCTGACGCGCTGGCATCCGTTTGCTCAGGAAATTTCATGATAGCACTCTTGCCATCCTGCGTCATGCTCACGACGAGCTCCAAGCGCCCCTGGAACTGCCGGTCGCGACGGACTCCGGAGGTGAGCAGAAGCATGCGATAGTGGAATTCGCCGGGCAGCACGTCCGGGCTGACCTCGAATCGATAGATGGCGAGCGCGGGAGCACTGCGCGGATCCGATGTGAGCATGCGCTCGAAAATCGCCAGGTCCTCGCGCAGCTTCCCGTCCTGCTTCTCCAGCGTGCGAATCTGCTGTGCAAGGCGCTCCTGTGCCGTGCGCTCGATCGCGAGCTGACTGCCCGCCGCATTGGCGATCGCCCGCAGCCGCTTGAGTTCGCTGCGGGCGCTCGCAAGTTCCGTCTTCGCGTCGGCGAGCTTCTGCTCCACTTGGCCCTGGTCAAAACCTGCGAAACGTCGGCCGGCGTCATAAGTCCAGAACGCAACTGCGCCCGCGAACCCGAGAAATATTGCGTACCCGAGCCAGCGCAGATACCAGGGCACCTCGGTCCTCACCGCGACGCGGGGGGCCGTGATGCCGAATCGCTTACGCAGCTTGCGCAGTCCGCGCGCCATCGTTGTCACGCTACGGAACGACGGGGACCTGTCCGAGCCCGGTGGGCTCAGGCAGCCCGAACATGATGTTCATGTTCTGGACTGCCTGGCCGGAGGCCCCTTTGACCAGGTTGTCGATTACGGACAGCACCACGAGCGTGTCCGATCTGTGCGCCGTCTCCCGCGGCCGGTGGACTGCAATCCGGCAAACATTTGCAGCGCGCACCGAACGCGTATCCGGATGGCTGCCCGCTGGCATTACGTCAACGAACGGCTCGCCGGAATAGCGCTCCTGGTAAAGGGTCTGAAAATCAAGCTCGCGTGAGATCCGCGCGTACATGGTGGCGTGTATCCCCCGAATCATCGGCGTGAGATGGGCCGTGAACACCAATCCAACCTCGCGTCCCGAGGCCTGCGCCAGCCCCTGACGGATCTCCGGCCAGTGGCGATGGCCAGGTATGCCGTATGCTTTGAAATTGTCGGATGCCTCGGAGAAAGTAAGGTTCAGCTCCGCCTTGCGCCCCGCGCCGCTCACACCCGACTTGGCATCGGCGACGAGATGATCTAGGTCGACGGCGCCGGTCTCCACCAGCGGCAGGAAGCCCAATTGAACGGCCGTCGGATAGCAACCAGGATTGGCGACCAATCGGGCCTCACGGATGCTGGCGCGGTTCACCTCGCACAGGCCGTACACCGCCTCACCGACAAGCTCGGGGGAGGCGTGCTTCACCTTGTACCAGCGCTCCCACTCTTCCACGTCCCGGATACGAAAGTCCGCGGAGAGGTCGACGACACGCACGCCGGCATCCAGCAGTGCCCGCGCCTCGGTCATTGCCACGCCGTTGGGTGTTGCGAAAAACACTACGTCGCACTTCGCCAGCGCCGCCTGGTCCGGTTGTGAAAACGCCAGGGGCATGCGCCCACGAAGGCTCGGGAACATTTCGGCCACCTGGGTGCCGGCGTCCTTACGCGAAGTGACCATGACAACGTCCACGTCCGGATGCTGTGCGAGCAACCGCATCAGCTCCACGCCTGTGTATCCGGTTCCGCCGACGATACCCGCCTTGATCATGCGCTTCCTCGAACAAGAAACCTCTACGGACAAAAAAGCCGCCCGTGGGCGGCTCTTCTTGGCTCCGGGGCAGTGCCCCCTCGCTCAGCGCTTCGAAAACTGCTTGCGCCGCCGCGCCTTGTGCAAGCCTACTTTCTTTCGCTCGACTTCGCGCGCGTCGCGCGTGACAAGTCCAGCAGTGCTGAGTACCGGCTTGAGCGCCGCATCATACTCGATCAGCGCCCTGGCGATTCCATGGCGCACCGCGCCTGCCTGGCCGTTTTCCCCGCCACCGTAGACGTTCACCTTGATGTCGAAGTTTGCAAGGTTCTTCGTCAGATCCAGCGGCTGGCGGACGATCATGCGGCCGGTTTCGCGCGCGAAGAATTCGTCCACCGGCTTGTCGTTGACGATGAAGCCGCCTTTTCCCGGCTTGATGAACACGCGCGCCACTGCGCTTTTGCGCCGTCCTGTGCCGTAGTAGTAATCACCGACCATAGTTTCGACCTCAGATCTCCAGAGCTTTCGGCTGTTGCGCAGAGTGAGGGTGCGCGCCCTCGGCGTAAACTTTCAATTTCTTGAGCATCGCATTGCCGAGCGGGCCTTTGGGCAGCATGCCCTTGACCGCCTTCTGCAGGACGCGCCCGGGGTACTTGGCGTGCAGCTTTGCGAAGCTGGTTTCGCGGATACCGCCCGGGAAACCGGTATGGCGGTAGTATTTCTTGTCTTCGGCTTTGTTGCCGGTGACACGGATCTTGGCGGCGTTCACAACCACGATGTAGTCGCCCGTATCAACGTGCGGCGTGTACTCGGGCTTGTGCTTGCCGCGCAGACGGGTTGCGATTTGGGCCGCGAGGCGGCCGAGGACCTTGCCCTGGGCGTCTACCACGTACCAGTCGTTAGGGACTGCGCCCGGCTTCGCCGAATAGGTTTTCATGGTGCGGCAGATCGTGAAAAGACGGCGATTTTACTGGGAATGTCGACTTGACGTCAAAGTTTCGCGACGCACCCACAAAAAAAACGCGACTCTTTCGAGTCGCGTTGAATCCACCAAAGGAGGAGGGTGGAGGAGACTAAATCGCGAAGCTCCGGAGGAGGGTGGAGCCACGCGACAGGATCAATTCTAGAGGCTCTATTGCTGCGTCGCAAAATTAAAAAGGTTATGCTTGCATTAGTTGAATAAATCTGTGACGCTTTTCACATACCGCATTGATTGTACGCAAAGATTAAATATTTCGGAAGTCCTCCCCGAGTAGTGGAAGGAATTTGGCCATAAGTCGACCCGGGGTATTTGTACTGCAGCGCACAAATCTTTGATTTCTTGGGGGTTCTGGCATGGAATGCACAGTCCGCTGGACGCACGGGATGACCTTTCTCGGGGAGACCGAGAGCAATCATGTCGTTGCGATGGATGGCGCGCCTGAGGGCGGAGGCAGAAACCTGGCTCCGCGCCCGATGGAGCTGGTCCTGGTCGGCACAGGCGGCTGCACCGCCTACGACGTGGTTGTCATCCTCAGGAAGAGTGGCCAGCAGGTTACCGGCTGCGAGGTCAAGCTGAATGCGGAGCGCGCGGCAAGCGACCCGAAGGTATTCACCCGGATCCACATGCATTTCACGGTGCGAGGCAAGGCATTGAAGCGCAATCTGGTCGAGCACGCGATCCGTCTTTCGCACGAGAAGTATTGCTCGGCGTCGATCATGCTCGGCAAGACTGCCGAGATCAGCAAGGACTTCGAGATCGTCGAGGAATGACTAGCGCGGCGCGCTGGCGGCGTGGCTCATCGAGCGGAATTCGTCGAACCACTCCGAGGCATAGTCGCAGTCCCGGTAATCGTCGAAATAAGGTCCGCCGAGCGTGTAGTGAACGATCTTGGCCCGAGGGTTGTATTCGTATTCGCCGACCAGCCAGTTCCACGCCAGGGGCAGATCGCCGATCGTTGCATCCCCGGTCCAGGCGAACCGGTGCAGCTCGAGCCCGGCGGCCGCGTTTACATACTCGGCACTAAGCGCAGTACAGCGTTCGTTGTTGAACAGCATTAGGCTCGACCAGTTCTTGCGCGGATACTTCGTCTGCACCTGGCCCAGGAACTTGTGCTCGGTCTTGGGGACGTAGTCGTGCTTGCATACGAGAACCGCTTTGTCGGCCTGGCGCTCGCATTCCGCAGCCAGCTCCGCCATGTCGACACGGCAGAGCATGTCGCAGTCGAGAAACACCGACCATCCGCGATACTGCGACAGTGCGGGTACCAGAAAGCGGGTCAGACTGAATTCGGTCGACTCGGTGGGACCGCGCTCGCGCGTGTAGAGCCTCCCTAGCTGGCTGCGCATGAGCGGAACGATCGCTACCGGTATCGACGCGCGGCGCAGGATCGAATGCGCGAGCGTATAGAACGCCACGGATTCCTTGGGATCATAGCCGATGAAGACGTTGAACATTGCGGCGCCCGCTCAGAGCCGGTATGCGACGGTGGTCATCAGCTTCGACATCAGCCTCATCGTGCTCTTGATCGGCGCAGGCAGCTCCGCCGCACCAAGCGACAACGCCGTGTCCCGGTGGCGCGCTTCGTCCACCCGCATCGCTTCGACCACTGCCCTCGTCCGGCTGTCCGAGGCGGAAAGCTGCTCCAGATGCCCCGACAGGTGCTCTTCCACTTGGCGCTCGGTCTCAGCGAGAAATGCAAGGCTCCAGCGGTCGCCGAAGACCCCGGCCGCGGCGCCCATGGCGAACGCGCCCGCATACCATAGTGGGTTCGCGATGCTCAGTCGCCCGCCCAGTTCGTCGACGCGGGCGGCACTCCAGGCAAGGTGATCCTGCTCTTCCGATGCGGCGCGCTCGAGCGCCTGGCGGTTGGCGGGCTCCCGCGCGGTGAGCGCCTGACCCTGGTACAGGGCCTGCGCACAGACCTCGCCGACGTGGTTGACCCGCATCAGCGCCGCCGCATGAGCCCGCTCGGCGTCATCCAGCGCCGCTTCGTCCCGTTCCTCCTCCGCGGGTGACGGGCGCTGCGCGCGGTGCACCCCCGCGATCGCCCTCAGGGCAAGGTCCAGTCCTCCGATTAAGCGGTCGACTCCGCAGCGGCTTTCGGTCATTTCCGACATCTTACCGAACCATCAAGACAAAAAAAAAGCCGCCCCGGAGGGCGGCTTGATATTTCCGAGCTTCTTGGTCTTGATGTCTGACCGGTCGGCTCTTAGAACTTGTGCGCGATACCCACTGCAACGCCAGTCGCGCCGTCGTTGAGCGTGCCGGCTTCGGTCTTATACGCCCCGTCCAGCGCGCCATCCAGGCCGTGGTGGTCCAGCTCGACGTAGGCGGTGGTCCGCTTCGACAGGCTGTAGTCGACACCAACAAGCGTGGTCTTGGCCTTGCCGTCAGCCGCAGCGGCGAAGCCCGTGTCCTTGATGTCGTAGTAGCCGAAGCGCCCGTTCACGCGGTCGGAGAACGCGTACTGTACGCCCAGCATGATCATGCGCGACTTGTCGACCGCCGAGCCGCCGCTGTAGGCCGCGTCGTATTTGATTTGCGACCAACCGGCACGGAACGTGAAGGCGTTCATGGAGTACGCCCCACCGATCGTCGTGTCCTTGCGCGAGCCGGCGTTGGTGCCGTCGTTCAGCGTCGCTGCCGCGGCGCCGATCGTCAGGCCGTTGCCGCTCCAGTAGCCACCAATAGCCGTGTGGCGACCAGCGGAGCTGTTGCCCGGGACTTCGCCAAGACCCCAATCGGCAATGATCTTCACGCCGTTGAAGCTCACCGCGCCCTGGATCATGTTGCTCGCACGCACGCCGCCGGTGTAGGCGACCGCCGGGGTGACGCCCGTGTAGGTGTAGCTGAACGGGTCGTACTTGCCCAGCACCTTGAAGTTCGCCGTGTAGTCCCGGCCGAGCTCGACGCTGTTGCCGCCGCTCGACAGACCGACCCACGAACCCCGCTCGAACAGCTTGCCCGAGCCGTGCGTGCCGTCGCCGTTGTCGTAGCCGCCTTCCAGCTTGAAGTTGGCCTTCATTCCGCCGCCCAGGTCCTCGGAGCCGTGCATGCCCCAGCGGTTGGTGGTGTGCAGGCCGTTCGACATGTAGGTCACGGTGTCGCTATTCGCGCCAACCTTGCTCATGTTCTTGATACCGGCGTCGATCGTGCCGTACAGCGTCACGCTCGACTGCGCGAACGCCATGCCCGGGATCGCCAGCGCACCGGCGACCGCTGCAGCCATTAGCTTCTTGTTCATCAATAAGTCTCCCAACTTGTTGGAAAATCCGGGGCGCGATGCGCCCCGCCTCAACCCCTCACGTGAGAAGTTGTCTCGATTCTCCGGATTCCGACTGGCGCGCGGAACGTCCGGGCGGAATTTTCGCTGCAAAACTATCTTCCTGTTGTAAATCCGCAACGCGGCATGCCAAGCTATTTTTATGCTCAAAACTTTCTGAAAAAGTTATCTTTTTGTTTTAAAAGTCTTTTCAAGGAAGTGGGGCGAATCGAACAGGAACTAACAGGACGATCGCGACACGTCAGCGCTCTGTGGGCAAAAAAAAGCCGCCCCGGAGGGCGGCTTGATACTTCTGAGCTTCTTGGTCTTGGTGTCTGACCGGTCGGCTCTTAGAACTTGTGCGCGATACCCACTGCAACGCCGGTCGCGCCGTCGTGGATCGTGCCGCCTTCGATCGAATATGTGCCGTCCAGCGCCCCATCCAGGGCGTGGTGGTCGAGCGCGACGTAAGCGGTGGTGCGCTTCGACAGGTTGTAGTCCACTGCGATCAGCGTGGTCTTGGCCTTGCCGTCCGCCGGGGAGGCGAAGCCCGTGTTCTTGATGTCATAGTAGCCGAAGCGGCCGTCGACACGGTCGGAGAACGCGTACTGCACGCCCAGCATGATCATGCGCGACTTGTCGACCGTGCTCGGGTAGAGCTGGTCGTACTTGATCTGCGACCAGCCGGCACGGAAGGTAAAGGCGTTCATGGAGTACGCCCCACCGATCGTCGTGTCCTTTCTCGAACCGGTGTTGGTCGGGCTGTTGTTCAGGGACGACGCCGCGGCGCCGATCGTCAGCCCGTTGCCGCTCCAGTAGCCACCAATAGCCGTGTGGCGACCAGCGGAGCTATTGCCCGGCACTTCGCCAAGACCCCAATCGGCCAACAGCGTCACACCGTTGAAGCTTACCTGGCCCTGGATCATGTTGCTCGCACGCACGCCGCCGGTGTAGGCGACCGCCGGGGTGACGCCCGTATAGGTGTAGCTGTACGGGTCGTACTTGCCCAGCACCTTGAAGTTCGTCGTGTAGTCCCGGCCGAGCTCGACGCTGTTGCCGCCGCTCGACAGGCCGACCCACGAACCCCGCTCGAACAGCTTGCCCGAGCCGTGCGTGCCGTCGCCGTTGTCGTAGCCGCCTTCCAGCTTGAAGTTGGCCTTCATTCCGCCGCCCAGGTCTTCTGAGCCAGTCATACCCCAGCGATTGGTGGTGCGAAGGCCGTTGGTCATGTAGGTCACGCTGTCGCTATTCGGGCCAACCTTACTCAGGTTCTTGATACCGGCGTCGATCGTGCCGTAAAGCGTCACGCTCGACTGCGCGAACGCCATGCCCGGGATCGCCAGCGCACCGGCGACCGCTGCAGCCATTAGCTTCTTGTTCATCGATGAATCTCCCGACATATGTGTTGTGTTGAGGAAAACCGGGCGGCTTGCGCCGCCCGTCGAACGGGTTGTCGGGCAGCTTGATTATGTTTTTGCCGCCCGCTTAACTCCTCTCTTGAGAAGTTGCATGAATTCTGCGAGCTGGCACGATGGCGAGCAAGAAATTCCGGACGATTTTCGTGCTTTTTACAACAATCGTTGCGTTTTCACCACGCCAGGGCGTTTAGTCTTAATAATTATGTGGTTAGTCTAAAAGAAGAGGTCTCCCAGTGCCTCGCCTGGCTCGGTCGCGCGCATGAACGCCTCGCCGACAAGAAAAGTGTCGACGCGCTTCGCACGCAGAGATTGAACGTCTTCGCGCGCCACGATTCCACTCTCCGTGACGACGATGCGATCAGCAGGGATTCGACCGAGTAGCGACAGCGTAGTCTCGATCCGGGTTTCGAACGTTTTCAAGTTTCGGTTGTTTATGCCGATCAGCGGAGTCGCCAGCCCCAGCGCCGTCTCCAGTTCGGCCCCGTCGTGGACTTCCACCAGTACTGCCATGCCGAGAGCGTGTGCGGCGGTCTCGAGCTCGCGCATCGCTTGCGGCGTGAGCGCGGCGGCGATCAGCAGGATACAGTCCGCGCCGAGCGCACGCGCCTCGTAGACCTGGTAGGGCTCGAGCATGAAGTCCTTGCGCAGCACCGGCAGCGCGCAGGCGCCCCGCGCGGCGACCAGATGCTCCGGTGCGCCCTGGAAGAACTGCCGGTCCGTGAGCACCGACAGGCAGGCCGCGCCACCCGCCTCGTAGCTGCGCGCGATCGCCGCGGGGTCGAAGTCCTCGCGCAGCAATCCCCTGGAGGGACTGGCGCGCTTGATCTCGGCGATCACCGCGGGCCGGCCGGCGGCGTGCTTGGCCCGGATCGCGCCGACGAAGTCGCGCGCCGACGCCGCGGCGCGGGCACGCGCTTCGAGCTCGCGCGCCGAAATCGCCCGTTTGGCGGCCGCGATCTCGTCGCGCTTGGCAACAACTATGCGCTGCAGGACGTCCGCCATCCTCAGCCGGCCTTCAGCCCCTGCGTATGGGCGACGAATTGGTCGAGCTTCTTGCGCGCATCGCCGCTCGCGATCGCCTTGCGGGCGCGCTCGATTCCCGCGGCGAGCGACTTCGCCGCGCCAGCGACGTAGATCGCTGCTCCTGCGTTGAGCAGGACAATATTGAGCGCCGGTCCCGGCTGATTCTCCAGCACCGCGAGGACCAACTGCTTCGATTCGTCCACGGTATTGACTTGGATCGCGCGCCGGTCGTAGAGCTCGAGCCCGAACTGGGAGGGATGGATGGTGTATTCCTGAACTTCCCCCTTTGCCAGCTCGCCGACCATCGTCTCGCCGGAGATCGAAATCTCGTCCAAACCATCCAAGCCATAGACGGTCATCACGTGCTTGCTGCCTAGGCGCTGCAGCACGCGCACCTGAATGCCCACCAGATCGGGATGGAACACGCCCAGGACCTGGTTCGGGGCGCCGGCCGGGTTGGTCAGCGGCCCGAGGATGTTGAAGATCGTGCGCACGCCCAGTTCCTTGCGCACCGGTCCGGCGTACTTCATCGCCAGATGGTGCGACGGCGCGAACATGAATCCCAGACCGACGCTCTCGATGCTTGCCGCGACCTGCTGGGGGTTGAGCATGATGTTCGCGCCCAGCGCCTCGAGCACGTCCGCGCTTCCCGACGACGAGGACACGGCGCGGTTGCCGTGCTTGGCGATCCGAACCCCGGCGGCGGCGGCGACGAAAGCGGCCGCAGTCGAGACGTTGAACGTGTGCGCGGCATCGCCCCCCGTGCCGACGATGTCGACCAGGTGGCGGTCGTCGGCAACCTCGACGCGGGTGGCGAATTCGCGCATGACCTGCGCGGCGGCGGCGATTTCTCCAATCGTTTCCTTCTTCACCCGCAAGCCGATCAGAAAACCGCCGATTTGGGCCGGCGTCAGCTCGCCGCGCATGATCTGGCGCATGATGTGGAGCATCTCGTCGTGAAAGATCTCCCGGTGCTCGACGGTGCGCTGGATCGCCTCCGCGATCGTGATTTGCCTCATTTGCCCCTCCCCTCCAGGAAATTCTTCAGCATTTCGTGGCCATGCTCCGTGAGCAGGGCCTCGGGATGGAACTGCACGCCCTCGACCGCGAGCTCCCGATGGCGCAGGCCCATGATTTCGCCGTCCTCGGATCGTGCCGATACTTCCAGACAATCCGGAACTGATTCGCGCTCGACCACCAGCGAGTGGTAACGCGTGGCGATGAAGTCCTGCGGCACGCCCGCGAACACTCCTTTGGCGTCGTGGTGGATGTGCGAGACCTTGCCATGCATGACCTTATTCGCCCTCACGACGCGGCCCCCAAACGCCTGCCCGATCGCCTGGTGCCCGAGACACACGCCCAGGATCGGGACCCGTCCCGCGAGGCGCCCGATCAGGTCCAGCGAGATCCCCGCTTCGTCGGGCGTGCAAGGCCCGGGCGAAAGCACCACCCGCGCCGGCGCCATGGCCTCGACGTCCTCGACCGAGACCTCGTCGTTGCGCAGGACCCTTACCTCTTCGCCCAGCTCCCCGAAGTACTGCACGAGGTTGTAGGTGAATGAGTCGTAGTTGTCGATCATCACGAGCATAGGATCCTCCCTAGCGTGACGCCGACCGCGGCGCAGCGGTTTGCACCGCGCCTGCGCCGGAGGCATGCTCCGCCGCCGCGACCTCGGCAGCGCGCAGGATCGCGCGGGCCTTGTGCTGCGTTTCCTGCCACTCGGACTGCGGGTCGGAGTCGGCGACGATGCCTGCGGCGGCCTGCACGTGGAGCAGACCGTCCTTCACCACGGCGGTGCGGATCGCGATTGCCACATCCATGTCGCCGTTGAAGCCGAGGTAGCCCACGGCGCCGCTGTACACGCCCCGCTTGACCGGCTCGAGCTCGTCGATGATCTCCATCGCGCGCACCTTCGGCGCCCCGCTTACGGTGCCGGCAGGGAAGCTCGCCTTGAATACGTCGATCGCGTCGAGGTCGGGCGCGATCTTCGCCTCGACGTTAGAGACGATGTGCATCACGTGCGAATAGCGCTCGATCACCATTTTCTCGGTGACCCGCACGCTGCCGGTCGCGGCGACCCTTCCGGCGTCGTTGCGCCCCAGGTCGATCAGCATCACGTGCTCGGCGCGCTCCTTGGGATCCGAAAGCAGATCCTCGGCGGCTCGCGCATCCTCCTCCTCGGTTCGCCCGCGCGGCCGCGTGCCGGCAATCGGCCGCACCGTGATCGCGTCGCCCGCGAGCCGCACCAGAATCTCGGGCGACGCGCCGACTACGTGGTGGTCGCCGAAGTCGAAGTAGAACATGTAGGGCGACGGATTGAGGCCTCGCAGCGCGCGGTACAGGGTAAGCGGCGGCGCTTCGAATGCCCGCGTAGTACGCTGCGAGATCTGCACCTGCATGCAATCGCCGGCGAAGATGTACGCCTTCGAGCGGCGCACCGCCTCGAGGAATCCCTCCTCGGTAAACGTCCGGCTCAGCGGCGCTGGCTCGCCCGCCGGGGCTTCAACCGCCAGCGCAAGCACCAGGCTGTCCGGCAACGGCGTGACGAGTCGGGCGCGCAAGCGCTCGAGCCGCTCTCTCGCCGCCCGGTAGGCATCGGGCTGCTGCGGGTCTGCGTAGACCACGAGGTAGAGCTTTCCCATCACGTTGTCGACCACCGCCAGCTCGTCCGAAACCAGCAGCAGCATGTCGGGCGTGCCGAGAGGGTCGGGCTTGTCGCCGGCGAGCACCCGCGGCTCGATATGGCGAACCGTCTCGTAGCCGAAATAGCCCACCAGACCGCCTCCGAAGCGCAGCGCCGCCGGCACTGGCGCGACGCGATGGCGCTTGAGATAGGCGCGCACGTACTCGAACGGATCCGCATCGTCTGTGCGTTCGAGGCAGACGTCGGCCCCACGCGCGTCGCGCAGCAACCTCCGTACCGTCGCACCGCGCGCCTCGATGCGTTCGGCGCACGCCAGGCCGATGAAGGAATAGCGCCCGAAGCGCTCCCCCCCCACGACCGACTCGAGCAGGTAGGAAAACGGGCCGTTGGCCAGCTTGGCGTACACCGCGAGCGGCGTGTAGAGATCTGCGCGCACTTCGGCGACGACCGGAACGCGCGTGTAACCTTGTTTTGCGAGCTTGTCGAAATCGAGCTCAGTCATGCGACTTCTCCACCTGAAACCGAAAGAACCGGGAAACTGCGGCTTGGGCATTGCGCGCCGCCCGTGCCGCGCAGGGGCGCGCGTAGGTCTAGCGGCGCCAGGGGCGCCAGCTACGCCAAAGGGTGTTCCAGATTCCGTCTCGGTGGTGGCTCACGACTGTGCCGAAAGAAGTTTTGCGGCGTCCAACAGCGAGTCGACTATACCATCACATTCGATGCTGCGTACATCCTGGCCCTCGCGGTAGCCGTAAGGCACCAGCAGGACGCGGCAGCCGGCAGCCCTCCCTCCCTCGGCGTCGTTAGCGGAGTCCCCGATCACCGCCGCCTCGGGCGGCGAGACGCCGAGCACTCGGCACGCGAACAGGAACGGCTCCGGATCAGGCTTGCGCCGCCCCGCCCGGTCGCTGGTAACGACCTCGTCGAAATAGCCTGCCAGACCGCTCGAGGCAAGCAAAGGATCGGTGTAGCGCGAAGACTTGTTGGTGACGCATGCGAGCCGCAGTCCCTGCGCTTTCATCGCCGCCAGCCCTTCCTCCGCCCCCGGGTAGGGAGCCGAAGAAGAGCCGTTCAGGCGCTCGTAATGCAGGGCGAAGCACGCCAGCGCCGATTCGTAAAGCGGGTCGTCGGCTGCCTTCCCGCGGGCCGCCTCGAGGCAGCGGCGCACCAGCGCGGCGATCCCCTTGCCGATGAAATCGCGCACTTCGCCCGCCGCGAGCTGCCCCATGCCGAGCTCGGCGAGCGTCGCGTTCGCCGCCGCCGCCAGGTCCGGCGCGGTATCCAGCAGCGTGCCGTCGAGGTCGACCAGCGCGGCACGGATCACGCCGCGCGGCGCACCGCGCCAAGGCGCGTACGCATGTCGCGGATGATCGCCACGTAGTCCTTCGCGCCGAAGATTCCGGAGCCGGAGACGAAGGTGTCGGCGCCCGCGTTCGCGACCTCGGCGATGTTGTCGGTCTTGATGCCGCCGTCGACTTCCAGCCAGATCTCCCGCCCACCGGACTGCACCGCCGCGTCGATACGCCGGCGCGCCTCGGCGATCTTGGGCAGCATCGACGCGATGAAGCGTTGGCCGCCGAACCCCGGGTTGACGGACATGATCAGCACCAGGTCGAGCTTGTCGAGCGTGTGATCGAGCCAGTCGAGCGGCGTCGCCGGGTTGAATACCAGACCGGCCTTGCAGCCGTGCTCGTGTATCAGTCCGATGGTGCGGTCGACGTGCTCGCTCGCTTCCGGGTGGAAACTGATGATGTTCGCGCCAGCCTTGGCGAAGTCCGGCACGATGCGATCGACCGGCTTGACCATCAGGTGCACGTCGATCGGCAGCGATACCTGCGGGCGCAGCGCCTCACACACGAGCGGGCCGATGGTGAGATTCGGGACGTAGTGATTGTCCATGACGTCGAAATGGATGACGTCGGCGCCGGCCTGGGCCACGGCGCGAACCTCTTCGCCCAGGCGCGCAAAGTCGGCCGACAGGATGCTGGGTGCAATGCGGAACGTCATGACGAGGCCAGTTTACAATGCGGCCATGGCCCAGGAGAAGCGCTACGAGATCGCGGTCAGCGCGTCGACCCGGTACCTGCCGGATCAATCCGACGAGGCGGCGAACCGCTATGCGTTCACCTACACGATAACCATCCGCAACGTCGGCAACGTCACTGCCCAGTTGATCAGCCGGCATTGGATCATCACCGACGCGCAGGGCCTGGTGCAGGAAGTTCGGGGCCTGGGCGTGGTCGGCGCACAGCCGGTGCTGCGCCCGGGCGAGCAATTCGAGTACACCAGCGGCACCTCCATCGCGACTCAGGTCGGCACCATGCGCGGCAGCTACCAGATGGTGGCCGAGGACGGGACCCGGTTCGAGGCCCAGATCCCGGAGTTCACGCTGTCGGTGCCTCGGGTGCTGCACTGACGCGCGCTGAGCGGGCGCCCGACTTGCGGCGGGCCTATCGCCTGCTGGCGCCGGTTTACGACCTCGCGGTCCGCAGCGCGCTCGCGCGTGCTCGAGCGCGCAGCCTGGCGCGTCTGCAACGCGGCGCCCGCGGCGAGGTGCTGATCGCCGGCATCGGCACCGGACTTGACCTGCCGCTTCTGCCGCCGGCGCACCGGTACGTCGGCATCGATCTGACGCGCGCGATGCTCGCGCGCGCCGTAGCCCGTCGCGGCCCGCTCGAAGTCTGCTTCGTGGAGGGGGACGTTCAGGCGCTGCCGTTTGCCGACGCCGGATTCGACATGGCTGTGCTCCACCTTATCTTGGCGGTCGTGCCCCGGCCCGCGCACTGCCTGGCGGAGATCGCCCGCGTCCTGCGCCCGGGAGGCCGCGCCCTGCTGTTCGACAAGTTCCTGCGCCCCGGCGAGCGGGCTTGGCTGCGGCGCGCGCTGAACCCCGTTGCGCGCCGCATTGCAACACGCACCGACGTCGTGTTCGAGGACGTGCTCGCCGAGGTCCCGGGCCTCGCCGTGGTCGCCGACGAGCCGGCGCTCGTCGGCGGTTGGTTTAGACTGATCGAGCTGGAGAAAAGGCTAATCTGAAGACGCTGGCGGTTGCTCGTCGTCGCCCTGCTTGCGCGGAAGCGTCAGCCAATAGATCAGGGCCACGAGCACCAGGGCGAACACTATTTCCGCAAGGATGAACCACATCGCGCGCGCTTTCCTGATCTTCTTGGCCGCAATTGTACTTGTCGCGGGCTGCGCGCCGCTCGCGCCGCGCCCGGGCGCGGCGCGCTACGAGAAAACGACGTACGCCGAGTTGCCTGGATGGGATGCCGCAGCGCTCGAACCGAGCTTGCGCGCCTTCCTTGCAGGTTGTCCGCGACTGCAAGCGGTCGCCGCGCTGGCGCGTGCCTGCGCCGCGGCGCAGGCGGTGCCGGCGGACGACGAGGCCGCCGCGCGCAACTTCTTCGAGACGACGTTCGTTCCCTACGCGGTAATCGATCCGGAAGGCTCGAACACGGGACTGGTGACCGGCTATTACGAGCCGGTGCTCGACGGCAGCCGAGAGCGCACCGATCGCTTCCGGTATCCCGTCTACGGCGTTCCCGACGATCTCGTCGATGTGGACCTCGCCAGCCTGTACCCGGAGCTCAAGGGCATGCGCCTGCGCGGGCGGCTCGAAGGGCGCAGGCTGGTGCCGTACTACTCCCGCTCCGAGATCGACGCCCATGGCGACGGCTTCACAGCGCCCGTGATCGCGTGGATCGCCGATCCGGTCGAGCTGTTCTTCCTCCAGATCCAGGGCAGCGGCCAGATCTGCTTCGGCGAGGACGACCGCATCCGCGTCGGCTACGCGGACCAGAACGGCCACCCCTACAGCTCGCTCGGCCGCTACCTCGTCGCCCAAGGCGAGCTGCCGCTGCAGCAGGCGTCGATGCAAGGCATCAAGGCGTGGGCCCAAGCGCACCCCGAGTTGCTGCAGCAGGCGCTCGAGCAGAACCCGAGTTACGTGTTCTTCCGCGAGCTGCCGGCGAGCGGCGGACCGATCGGCGCCCTGGGCGTGCCCTTGAGCGCCACCTACAGCATTGCGGTTGACCGGCGCTTCTATCCGCTCGGCGCCCCGGTATACCTGGCGAGCACGTTTCCGCTCTCCGAGGATCCGCTCGAGCGGCTGGTCGTCGCGCAGGACACCGGCGGTGCGATTCGCGGCGCGGTACGCGCGGACTTCTTCTGGGGCAGCGGTGACGAGGCCGGCGAGATCGCCGGGCGCATGCGCCAGCAGGGCAGAATGTGGCTGCTTTGGCCGCGCGGCGAGCCGCTGCCGCGCCCCTAGCGCGCTACTTGCCGGCCTTCAGCTCCCGATAGACGGCATCCAGCGTCGCCGCAAGATGTGCCGACGACAGGCCGCCGCGCACGCGCTCGCCGTCGGCAAGAAACAAGGTAGGCGTCGAATTGACCCCCAGCCGATGGCCCAGGATCAGATTCTTCTCGATTGGGTTCGCGCAGTCCGCATCGGCGGTCGGGCGCTTGCCGCGCAGGGCCAGGTCCAGCCATGCTTTGGCCCGGTCGGGCGAGCACCAGATCGCCTTCGACTGACGGGCCAGCTCGGGATGGATGACCGGATACATGAAGACGTAGATCGTGATGTCGCCGACCTGGGCAAGTTCCTGCTCGAACTTCTGGCAGGCCGGGCAGTACGGATCGGAGAACATCACCAGCACGCGCCGCCCGCTGCCGCGACGGATCTTGACCGCGTCCTGCAGCGGCAGACTGTTGAACTTGACCGCGAGCAGCTTGTTCATCCGCTCATCGGTCAGGTTGCGATCCTGTTTGACGTCGTAGATGCTGCCGAGAATGATGCCCGTCGCTTGAGCGTCCGTGTACACGATCTGGGGTCCGTCTTGCGTGCGGATCACCACCTCGTACAGACCAAGCAGCGGCGCCGGCTTGATGCTCTCGATGCGCGCGCCGCCGGTCTTGGCCTCGATCACCTTGCGGATTTGCGCCTCGTCGGCGTGCGCGGGCAGGACGGCAAGGCAGAGGGCGACAAGCGCCAAGGTGCGGACAAGCATTCGTGGTCTCCGGCGCGCCTCAGCCCATCGCCTGGCGCATGAGAATGTTTTTTAAGACCGGAAGCCGGTCGGTCAAGTTCAATCCGGCGTTGCGCAGCAGCGAAACGGCCCGGCCCTCAACCGCGAACAGCCTGAAAAGGCCGTTTACCGTCGCGTCCATGGTGAACACCGCCTCGGCACGGGCGCGCGCGTACCGCCGCAGCAACCCGAAATCGCCGGGATCGCGCACGGGCTCGCGCGCCTCCAGCACCTCCGCCAGCACCCGGGCGTCCTGGAAGCCCAGATTCGCCCCCTGCCCCGCGAGCGGGTGCACGACGTGTGCCGCATCACCGATCAGTGCAACGCGCGGCGCAACCAGGCGCCCCGCCGCGAGCCTTCTCAGCGCAAAGCCCCGTGGGGCGGTAACCAGCGTCAGCTGGCCGAGCACCCCGCGGGACGCATGCTCGACCTCGCGGCAAAGGGCTTCGGCGTCGAGGACCAGCAGGCGTGCGGCCTCGGCATCGGCGACCGACCAAACCATCGATACGTGGCTTCCCGGCAGCGGCAGCAGCGCGAGAACGGGCCCGCCCTGGAACCACTGGTGCGCGACGTTGGCATGCGGGCGCTCGCAGGCGAAATTCGCGACCACTGCGGTTTGCCCGTAAGCGCGCTCGGCGGCCCCGAGCCCGGCGCCTTCGCGCACGAACGACTGCGCGCCGTCGGCGCCCACCACAAGCTTCGCCTGAAGATTGCGGCCGTCCCCCAGCCGAACCGTAGCGCGTTCGGCCGCGACCTCGAGCTGCTCGCAATCGGCCGGCGCGATGAGCTCCAGGCCGTCGCGCGTCTGCAGCGAACGCCAAAGCGCGTCCTGCAACAGGCCGTCCTCCACGATCCAGGCGAGCGCGTCGACACCGCAACGGTACGCGTCGAACTCGAGCAGCGAGCGGCCGTCGTCGCCGAACACGCGCATCGCCTGCACCGGCGTCAGCCGCTCCGGCGCAATGCCCTGCCAGACTTTGAGCCGGCGCAGGAATTTCGCGTTGCCGGGGCTGAGCGCATAGACGCGGACATCGAAACCTGACGTCGCCCGTACTGTCGCCGCGCCGCGAGGCGCCGCGGCGACGAGCGCAGCCGACAGCCCGCGCGCGGCCCGCGCGAAGCTTGCGCCGACCAGGCCGGCGCCGACAATGATGACGTCGAATTTCACCCGCGCATTGTATCGCCGCGCGTGCGCGAAGTCTTGCCGGGGGCAGAATAACCTATTGGTTTAGCGAAATTTTTATGATCCAAGGGTGACGGCAAACACCGTGCGCGCTTGACCGGAACGTGGTCGAAGGCGACAATTCGCGCCCGTTCCGGAGGCGAATTAGCTCAGCTGGTTAGAGCAGCGGAATCATAATCCGCGTGTCCCGTGTTCGAATCACGGATTCGCCACCACCCCTTTCTACCAGCCTGCGACGCCCCTCCTCTAGAATAGGGGTCGGAGGCCATGTTGATGACCCTTTTCAAGCTCACCCGGGCGATCGCGTTCTGTCTGCTCGCGGGACTTCCGCTGACCGCACCGGCGCAGCAGCAGCGCACCATCCCGGCAGAGGCGCAGCGCGGCGAGATTCACCACCTGCAGGGCATGCTGGTCGAGATCAACGGCAACCCCGTTCTGCTCGCGCCCGGAGTACAGATCCGCGACGCCTCCAATCGTGGCATCGTGCCCACGGCCATCCCGGCCGGCGCCCCGATCCGCTATCTGGTCGACCGGCAAGGCGTACCGACGCGCATCTGGCTGCTCTCGCCCGCGGAGGCAGCGCAACCCGCCCCGGGAAACTGAGACCGTAGCCGGGCATGGCAGGCAAGCTCTATATCCGCACCTTCGGCTGCCAGATGAACGAGTACGACTCGGAGCGGATGGCCGACGTGCTCGCGCAAAGCGGCGGCTACGCGACCACCGGCCAGCCGGAAAACGCCGACCTGATCGTGTTCAACACCTGCTCGGTGCGAGAGAAGGCGCAGGAGAAGGTGTTCGCCGATCTCGGCCGCGTCAAGCACCTGAAGCGCGACAATCCGCATTTGATGATCGCGGTGGGCGGCTGCGTCGCGAGCCAGGAAGGCGCGGCAATCGTCGAGCGCGCTCCTTACGTCGACATCGTTTTCGGCCCGCAGACGCTGCACCGCCTGCCCGAGCTGCTTGCGCGCCGGCGCGCGAGCGGGCGCGCGCAGGTCGACGTGAGCTTTCCCGAGATCGAGAAGTTCGACCATCTGCCGCCGGCGCGCGTGGAGGGTGCGGCAGCGTTCGTGTCGATCATGGAAGGCTGCAGCAAGTACTGCAGTTTCTGCGTCGTACCCTACACGCGGGGCGAGGAGTTCTCTCGCCCGTTCGACGACGTGATCGCCGAGATCGCGGGCCTCGCCGAGCGAGGCGTGAGGGAAGTCACGCTGCTGGGACAGAACGTGAACGCTTGGCGCGGCGAAATCGAGGCAGAACCGGCGGACTTCGCCGAGCTGCTTCGCTATATCTCAGAGATCGAAGGCATCGAGCGCCTGCGTTATACGACCTCGCATCCGCGCGAATTTACGCAGCGGCTGATCGATGCGCACGCGGAGCTGCCCCGCCTCGCGGAGCACGTGCACCTGCCGGTGCAGTCCGGCTCGGACCGGGTGCTGGCTGCGATGAAGCGCGGCTACACGGCGCTCGAGTACCGCTCGATCGTGCGGCGACTTCGCAAAGCCCGGCCGGACATCAGCCTCACCTCGGATTTCATCGTCGGCTTTCCGGGCGAGACCGAATCGGATTTCCAGGCCACGCTCGATCTCGCGCGCGAGCTGGAATTCGACGGTTCATTCTCGTTCGTCTACAGCGCGCGCCCGGGTACGCCGGCGTCGGAGCTGCAGGATGAAACGCCGCATGCGGAAAAGCTCGACCGGCTGCGGCGGCTCCAGGCTGCGCTCGACGAGCAGGCGCGCACGGTGAGCGAGCGCATGGTCGGCAGCCGGCAGCGCGTCCTGGTCGAAGGGCCCTCGCGCAGGAATCCGGCCGAGCTGGCCGGCCGCACCGGCAACAACCGTGTGGTGAACTTCCGCGGCGCACGCGAGCTCATAGGGCGCCTCGTCGACCTGCGCATTACGGCGGCGCTGTCGCATACGCTGCGCGGAGAGGCCTAGGGAGCACCAGCGGACGGTGACGCGCAGCATTCCCAACAAGCCCGTCGAGGTGCAGTTCGAGCCGCTCGACAATCAGCGCCTGGCGCGTCTGTGCGGAGCGCTCGACGCGAACCTGCGCCAGATCGAGTCCGCGCTCGATGTCGCGATCGCGCGCCGCGGGGCGCACTTCACGGTTCGCGGCGAGCCGGTGCAGGCCGCGCGGGCGGCGCGAGCCTTGAACGGGCTCTACGACAAGGCGACTGGGGATCTCTCCATCGACGACATCCAGCTCGGACTGAGCGAGATGATGCGCGCAAACGCGCCGGCGCCCGGCAGCTCCGGACCACAGCTGCTCACAAGGCGCCCCGACCTGCACGGCCGCACCCTCAACCAGGTGCAGTACCTGCAGAATATTCTCGCGCACGACATCACTTTCGGCATCGGCCCGGCGGGGACGGGAAAGACCTACCTCGCGGTCGCCTGCGCCGTCGATGCGCTCGAGCGCGACAACGTGAAACGGCTCGTGCTGGTTCGTCCCGCGGTCGAAGCCGGCGAGCGTCTGGGCTTTCTGCCGGGCGACCTGGCGCAGAAAGTCGATCCCTATCTGCGTCCCCTTTACGACGCGCTCTACGACCTGATGGGGTTCGACAAGACCGGCAAGCTGCTCGAGCGGGGCACCATCGAGCTCGCGCCGCTCGCCTACATGCGCGGGCGCACGCTGAATCACGCGTTTATCATCCTCGACGAGGCGCAGAACACGACGCCCGAGCAGATGAAGATGTTCCTTACCCGCATCGGCTTCGGCGCGAAGGCCGTGGTCACCGGCGACGTCACGCAGATCGACCTGGCGCGGGGGCAGAAGAGCGGGTTGATCGAGGCGCGTCGCATATTGTCGGAGGTGCGCGGCATCGCGTTCACCGAGTTCGGCGCCAACGACGTGGTGCGCCACCCGCTGGTGGCGCGCATCATCGATGCGTATGAAAAGCACGCGCAAGGCGAAGAAACGCCGCCCCCGAAGTAGCGGCGGCGGCATCACGGTGCAGCGGGCCGCTGCCGCCCGCGGCGTGCCCTCCGCGGGGCGGCTGCGGGCATGGGCGCGCGCCGCATACGGCGGCGCGCTCGAGGTGACCCTGCGCGTGGTGGGCGCGGCCGAGGGGCGGCGTCTGAACCGGGCTTTCCGTTCGCGCGACTACGCGACCAACGTCCTCAGCTTCGGCTACGGGCGCAGGCCCTTGCGCGGCGACATCGTGCTGTGCCATCCGGTTGTCGCGCGCGAAGCGCGGCGGCAGGGCAAGACGCTCCCGGCCCACTACGCCCATCTGGTGGTGCACGGCATGCTGCACCTGCGAGGCCTAGATCACGCGCGGAAGGCCGCCGCCGCGCGCATGGAGCGCGCGGAGGTCCGCATTCTGCGCCGCCTCGGCCTCGGCGACCCCTACGCTGTAGAATGAAGCGGCACGCATGAACGACCCCTCGCGACCCAGCCTGCTCGAACGCCTTTCGGCGATGCTGCTGCGCGAGCCGGAGGACCGCGAGCAGCTGCTTGCACTGCTGCGCTCGGCGCACCAGCGCGACCTGCTCGACGCCGACGCGCTGTCGATTATCGAGGGCGCGCTCACCGTATCCGAGATGCAGGTGCGCGACATCATGATTCCGCGCGCACAGATGGACGTGATCGACATCAACGAGCCGATCGAGACCTTCATCCCCCAGCTGATTTCGACCGCCCACTCGCGCTTTCCGGTTATCGACCAGAACCGCGACGACGTGGTCGGCATCCTGCTCGCCAAGGATCTGCTGCGCTACTACGCCGGCGAGGAAGAGTTCAACGTGCGCGAGATGCTTCGCCCGGCGGTCTTCGTGCCGGAATCCAAGCGCCTCAACGTCCTGCTGCGCGAGTTCCGCGCCAGCCGCAACCACATGGCGATCGTGGCCGACGAGTACGGCGGCGTCGCCGGGCTGGTAACCATCGAGGACGTGCTGGAGCAGATCGTCGGCGAGATCGAGGACGAGTACGATTTCGACGAGGCGAGCGACAACATCCTTGCCGAATCGAGCGGCCGCTTCCGGGTCAAGGCGCTGACCCAGATCGCCGACTTCAACGCCGCATTCGGAACCCGCTTCTCCGACCAGGAGGTGGACACCATCGGCGGACTGGTGATCGCCCAGCTGGGCCGACTGCCCAAGCGCGGCGAGACGCTCACCCTCGATGGCATTCGCTTACAGGTGCTGCGCGCCGACAGCCGCCGCGTATACACCCTGCTGGTCGAAAAACCGAAGTGACTTCGCGCCGGGCAGCGGCGGTCGCCCTGCTGGCCGGCGCGGCGACCGTCGGCGCATTCGCGCCTGTCGGCCTTTACCCCCTCGCGCTGCTCGGATTCGCGACGCTGATCAATTTGTGGATCGAGGCGCCACGGCCGGCCGCGGCGTTCCGCATCGGGTTCTGGTTCGGGCTGGGCATGTTCGGCTGCGGCGTGTCCTGGATCTACGTCAGCCTGCACCGCTTCGGCGCCATGCCGGCACCGCTCGCGGCGATCGCCACCCTCGCCTTCTGCGCCGTCCTCGCCCTCTACCCCGCGCTCGCCGGCTGGCTGCAGGCGCGGATCCGGACGCCGCAGGTGGTCCGGGCTGTGTTCGTCATCCCCGCGCTGTGGACGCTTACCGAGTGGCTGCGCGGCTGGGTGCTCACCGGGTTTCCCTGGCTCTCGGCGGGCTACGCGGGCGTCGACACCCCGCTTGCAGGCCTCGCTCCGCTCGGCGGCGTGTACGCCATGTCGCTCGCCACGCTCGTATGCGCCGGTCTGCTGTGGTGCTTGGCGCTCGGCCGCGCGCGCTGGGGCGCCGTCCTCGCGCTGGTCGCGGTCTTCGCCGCGGGCTGGGCTCTGCGCCAGCTCCAGTGGACCACACCGGACGGCGCGCCGTTTCGGGTCGCCCTGCTGCAGGGCGACGTCCCGCAAAGCCTGAAATTCGATCCACGGCGCTACTCGAATACGCTCGAGACCTACGCCCGCCTTGCGGAGCAGAGCCGCGCCAGGCTGATCGTGCTTCCCGAGACCGCGCTGCCGCGCTTTCTCGACAGTATCGACCCCGTGTACCTTGGGCACCTCGCAGCCATCGCGCGGCGCAACGGCGGCGACCTGCTGCTCGGCGTGCCGACCCGCGCGGCCCCCGGCGAGTACTACAACAGCGTGCTAAGCCTGGGAAGCTCGCCCTCGCAGATCTACAGCAAGGTGCACCTGGTTCCCTTCGGCGAGTTCGTGCCGCCGGGATTCGGCTGGATCGTGCGCGTCCTGTCGATTCCGCTTGCCGATTTTTCCCGCGGCGCGCCCGACCAGAAGCCGCTCGCCGTCGCCGGACAGCGCGTGGCGGTCGACATCTGTTACGAAGACGCCTACGGCGCGGCGATCGCGCGGTCGATCCCCGCTGCCACCTTGCTGGTGAACGTCTCCAACGTCGCCTGGTTCGGAGACTCGCTCGCGCCGGCGCAGCATCTCGAGATCGCCCGGCTGCGCGCGCTCGAGACCGGGCGCATGATACTCACCGCGACCAATACCGGCATCACGGCCGCGATCGGCCCGCACGGCCGCGTCCTCGGGCGCCTACCCGAGTTCGTCGTCGCCCGCCTGGAAGTCGAGGCGCAGGGCTATGCCGGCACGACGCCGTACGCGCGCACGGGCGACTGGACCGCGCTGGCGGCGGCGATCGCGCTGCTTGCGCTGGCACATCTCGTCGCGCGTGCGAGGCGAAGCCGGTAAAATCCGCCGCTTGCGATGCTCACCTTCCAGCAGCTCATCCTTCGCCTCAATCAGTTCTGGGATCTCCAGGGCTGCGCGCTGCTGCAGCCTTACGACATGGAAGTCGGCGCGGGAACCTTTCATACCGCAACTTTCCTGCGCGCGATCGGCCCGGAGCCGTGGAAAGCTGCCTACGTGCAGCCCTCGCGCCGCCCGAAGGATGGCCGCTACGGCGAAAACCCGAACCGGCTGCAGCATTATTACCAGTACCAGGTCGTCCTGAAGCCCTCTCCCGCGAACATCCAGAACCTCTATCTCGAATCGCTCGGCGCGCTCGGGATCGATCCCAAGCTGCATGACATCCGCTTCGTCGAAGACGACTGGGAGTCGCCCACGCTCGGCGCCTGGGGCCTGGGCTGGGAGGTGTGGCTCGACGGCATGGAAGTGACCCAGTTCACCTACTTCCAGGAGGTGGGCAGCCTGAGCTGCAAGCCCGTGCTGGGCGAGATCACCTACGGCCTCGAGCGCCTCGCGCTCTACCTGCAGGGCAAGGAAAGCATCTACGACCTGGTCTGGACCCCGGGCGTGAGCTACGGCGACGTCTACCACCAGAACGAGGTCGAGCAGTCGCGCTACAACTTCGAGCTATCCAACGCCGACATGCTGTTCGGCCACTTCTCGCAGTTCGAGGCCGAGGCGAAGCGGCTGATCGAGGCGCAGTGCGTGCTGCCGGCCTACGAGATGGTCATGAAGTGCTCGCACACCTTCAACCTGCTCGATGCGCGCGGCGCCATCTCGGTCACCGAGCGCGCCGCCTACATCGGCCGCGTGCGCGCGCTCGCGCGCGGCGTCGCGCAGGCCTACTACGAATCGCGCGAACGGCTCGGATTCCCGATGCTCGCGCAGCCCGGGGCAGCCTAGATGAGTGCCACGCTGCTGGTCGAGCTGCTAACCGAAGAGCTGCCGCCGAAGTCTCTCGCGCGCCTAGGTCAGGCGTTCGCAGACTTCCTCGCTAACGCCCTGCGCAACGACAACTTCCTGTCGGCCGACAGCCAACTACGGTGGTTCGCAACACCTCGTCGTTTGGCGGTATCCGTTTCTCGCGTGCTGGAAAAAGCGCCAGATCAGCCCGATGAGCAGAAGGGCCCATCCTTGAAGGTGGCACTCGACGCATCGGGCAAACCAACGATGGCATTGCTGAAGTTCGCAGAAAAGAACGGCGTTTCCGTGGATTCACTGGTCCAGATCGAAACGCCGAAGGGCTTGGTATTCGCCTGCCGCAAGATTGCGAAAGGCGCTCACCTCGACGCCACACTCTGGCTCAAAGTTGAGGACGCACTCAAGCGCCTGCCGGTGGCGAAGACGATGCGCTGGGGTGACGGCGAGGCCCAGTTCGTGCGGCCAGTGCATGGGCTGGTGATGATGCACGGCGCGCGCGTAGTACCGGGCACCGTGCTCGGTATTGCGGCCAGCAGCACGACGCGCGGCCACCGCTTCATGGCGGTCGGGCCGATCGCGCTCAGGAACGCCGACGAGTACGAGGCGCGGCTGCGCGACGACGGAATGGTGATCGCGGATTTTGCCGCCCGGCGAGCGGAGATCGAGCGCCAACTGCTGGCGCAAGCCGAGCGGCTGGGCGCGAGTATGGGCAAGTTTGCCGACCTGCTTGACGAGGTCACCGCGCTGGTCGAGCACCCGAGCGTCTATGTCGGAGGCTTCGATCCGTCGTTCCTCGAGGTGCCGCAGGAGTGCCTGATCCTGACCATGCAGCAGAATCAGAAGTATTTCCCGCTTTTCGACGCGAGCGGCAGGCTGCAGCCAAAGTTCCTAATCGTCTCCAACATGAGGGTCGACGATCCGCGCCATATCGTGGACGGCAACCAGCGCGTCGTGCGGCCGCGGCTCGAGGATGCGCGCTTCTTCTTCGACCAGGACCGCAAGACACGTCTCGAGGCACGCGTGCCTCGGCTCGCGCAGGTCGTCTATCACAACAAGCTGGGCAGCCAGCTCGAGCGCGTCGAACGAATCCAGCTTCTGGCCGGTCGCATTGCGCGCGAGCTGGACGCGGATGCCGGACTCGCGGAACGCGCGGCGTGGCTCTGCAAGGCGGATCTGCTCAGTGGAATGGTCGGCGAGTTCCCGGAGCTGCAGGGCGTCATGGGACGCTACTACGCGAAGCACGACGGCGAGCCCGGCGAAGTCGGCGACGCGATCGAGGCGCACTATCTTCCCCGCTTCGCCGGCGACCGCTTGCCTCGGGGGGCGACTGCCGCCGCGGTCGCTCTGGCCGACAAGCTTTGCTCGTTGGCGGGCCTGTTCGGCATCGGCGAGCAGCCGACTGGAGAGAAGGACCCCTACGGCTTGCGCAGGGCCGCCCTGGGCACGCTCAGAATCGTGGTGGAAAACCGGCTCCCGCTCGCGCTGGACAAGCTGGTTAAAGACGCATTCGACGTATTCGGCGCGCCGAGCCGGGCTGCTCAAGGGGAACTCGAGACTTTCATATTCGAACGCTTCTCGGGTTACTTGCGGGATCAGGGATTCTCGACGCTCCAGGTCGACGCCGTGCTCAGCCAGCGACCCGCTCAGATCAGCCGAGTTCCGCAGCAGCTCGAAGCGGTCAAGGCGTTCGAAGCGCTGCCTGAGGCCGAGAGCCTGGCCGCGGCCAACAAACGCGTGGCGAATATCCTGCGTCAAGCGGAAGCCAAGGGCGAATCCTCCTTGCAGGCGCAGCGAGGGGAATTGAAGGAGCCCGCGGAAATCTCGCTTTTCGACGCGCTGCAGAAAGCCTCTGCAACCGCGGACAAGCTCTTCGAGCGCGGCGACTACACCGGTTATCTGAAGACCTTCGCCGTGCTCAAGACCCCGGTCGATGAATTCTTCGAAAAGGTCATGGTCATGGTCGAGCAGGATGCGCTGCGCAAAAATCGCCTGGCGCTGCTCGCGGATCTGCGCCAGGCAATGAATCGCGTGGCGGACATTTCGAGGCTGGCGGCATGAAGTTCGTCATTCTCGACCGCGACGGCACGATCAACCACGACAGCGACCAGTACATCAAGTCGCCCGAGGAGTGGAAGCCGATCAAGGGCAGCATGGAGGCGATCGCGCGCCTGACGCAGGCCGGCTACCGCATCGTGGTCGCCACCAACCAGTCCGGAATCGCGCGCGGACTTTTCGACATGACCACGCTTAACGCGATCCACGACGCCATGCACCGCGCCGCGGCCCAGGCGGGCGGCCGCATCGACGCGATATTCTTCTGTCCGCACGCGGCCGATTCAGACTGCGAATGCCGCAAGCCCAGGCCGGGAATGCTGCTCGAGATCGCGCGCCGCTTCAACGTGCCGCTGGACGAGGCGTACATGGTCGGCGACGCGGTGCGCGATATGCAGGCCGCAGCGGCGGCGGGCGCCAAACCCGTCTTGGTACTCACCGGCAAGGGTAAGAAGACCCAGGCCGCGGGAGACCTGCCGCAGGGCACGCAGGTGTTCGACGACCTGGCGGCGTTCGCCGAGCACCTCGCGCCGTGACCCTGCTGCGCTCGAGCCTGTTCGCGCTGGCGCTCTTGCTGGTCACGCCGCCCTTCGCCGCGATCGCGCTCGCCACGTTTCCGCTGCCGCCGCTGACGCGCAACCGGATCATCTCCGGCTGGTCGCGGATGGTGGTGTGGCTCGCACGCATGCTGTGCGGCATCCGCTGGCGCGTCGAAGGCCTGGAGCACCTTCCGCAGCGCCCGGCGGTGATCCTCGCCAAGCACCAGTCGGCCTGGGAAACGATGGCCTTCCAGGTCATCTTCCCGCCGCAGGTCTACCTGCTCAAGCGCGAGCTGCTGTGGATCCCCTTTTTCGGCTGGGGGCTCGCCCTCACCAGCCCGATCGCGATCGATCGTTCGCGCGGCACAGCCGCGCTGCGCCGCCTGGTGCGGCTCGGCAAAGAGCGGCTCGAGCGCGGTTTCTGGGTGGTCGTGTTTCCGGAGGGAACGCGGATCACGCCGGGCGAGCGGCGCAAGTACCAGCCGGGCGGCGCGATGCTCGCCGAGCACACCGGCGCACCGGTGGTGCCGGTCGCACACAACGCGGGGCTGGTGTGGCCGCGCAACGCCTTCGTCAAGCGCCCGGGGACGATCACGGTGCGCGTCGGCCCTGCCATCGACAGCGCCGGGCGCGACGCCAAGGCGATCAACGCGCTCGCGGAACAGTGGATCGAAGAGCAGCAGAAAACGCTTTGCCCGAGCAGCTGAGCCTGCTCGACGAGGCACGGCCCGAACCGCGAGTCATCGACTACCGGTTCACGCGCTCGAAGCGGCGAACCATCGGCCTTACGGTCGACGCCTCCGGCCTTTCGGTGCGCGCTCCCCATCGCGCCCCCTGGCGCGAGATCGAGGCGTTCCTGCGCGAAAAGCACCACTGGATCGTCGCCAGGCTGGACGAATGGTCGACGGTGCCGCCGCCTCTCGTGATCCAGGGCGCGAGCGGCGAGCTGCTGCCGCTTCACGGCGAACGCGTCGCGCTCGACGTGCGCGAAGGGGGCCGTGGCGTGGCGCGCACCGGCGCGCACGTCGTCGTCTCGGCCCCCGCACGGCGACGCGCAGGCCTTGTACTTGAGCTTCTCGTTGGCTGGCTGAAGCAGCAGGCCTTGACCGCTCTCGCGCCGCGCGCGGCCCACTATGCCGCCCGCCTGGGCCTCGGCCCGCCCCCGGTGGCGCTGTCGCGAGCGCGCAGTCAATGGGGGGTGTGCACCGAGCGCGGCTCGATCCGGCTCAACTGGCGGCTGGTACACCTCGAGCCCGAGCTTGCCGATTACGTCGTGGCACACGAAGTCGCGCATCTGGTCGAGCTGAATCATTCGAAACGCTTCTGGAATCTGCTCGGGACGTTGTATCCTGAATGGCGCGACGCGCGCGAGCGGCTCGAGCTCGCCGGCGCATCATTGCCACAATTCCGGGAGCCAGAATGAGACTTCTGCACACCATGCTGCGGGTCGGGGACATGGACCGCTCGGTCCGCTTTTATACCGAAGTGCTCGGCATGAAGCTGCTGCGCAGCACCGACCGGCCCGAGCAGAAATACTCGCTCGCCTTCGTCGGTTACGACACCGAGGACAAGACCGCGGTGCTCGAGCTGACTTACAACCACGGCGTTGAGAGCTACGACCTGGGCAGCGCCTACGGCCATGTCGCGATCGAGGTCGACGACATCCGCGGCACCTGCGAAGCGGTTCGCGCCAAGGGCGGCAGGGTGACGCGCGAGCCGGGGCCCGTGAAGGGCGGCACGACCGTGATCGCCTTCGTCGAGGACCCCGACGGCTACAAGATCGAGTTCATCGAGAAGCGCAAGTAAGCCGCTGCGCGATGCGCACGTAGTCCTGCGGCGAGAGGTTCTCGGGCCGCAGGCCCGGGTCTATACCGAGCGCCTCGAAATCCGACGCGGCGAGCGGCAGCGCGTTGGAGAGCCGCTTCCTGCGGGCGGAAAATGCGCCCGCGATGGTACCGGCGAAAACGCCCCAGTCCATCTGCGGCCGCTCCTGCGGCGCGAGCGGCACCAGCCGCACGACGGCCGATTCAACCTTGGGCGGAGGACGGAACGCACCCGCCGGAACGCTGAATAGCTTCTCCATCCGGAACCGCGTCTGTAGCGCTACCGACAGCCGGCCGTAGGCCGGCGTCGAATGCCGGGCCACCATCCGCTCCACGACTTCACGCTGCAGCATGAAATGCATGTCGCGCACCCGTTCGGCATATCCCGCGAGATGGAACAGCAGCGGGGTGGAAACGTTGTAGGGCAGGTTGCCGACCAGGCGCATGCCGGGGGCAAGCGCGGAAAAATCGAACTGCAGCGCGTCGGCGCAGTGCACCGTCAGCCGCTCGGGCGGGAATTCCGCCCGCAGGCTCGCGGCCAGGTCACGGTCGATCTCGATCGCCTCGAGCCGGGCCGCGCGCTCGAGCAGCAATCGGGTCAGCGCACCCTCGCCTGGGCCGATCTCGACCAGCGCATCCTGCGCCGCCGGCGCTATCGCGTCGACGATCCGCGCCAGCACCTGCCGGTCGTGCAGGAAGTGCTGGCCGAAGCGCTTACGCGGCCGGTGCGAGCTTGATCGCAAGCTGGAGCGCTTCGAGCAGGCTGCCGGGATCGGCACGGCCGCTGCCCGCCAGATCGAGCGCCGTGCCGTGGTCGACCGAAGTGCGCACGAACGGCAGACCGAGGGTCACGTTCACGCCCTTGCCGAAGCTCGCATACTTCAGCACCGGCAGCCCCTGGTCGTGGTACATCGCGAGCACGCAGTCGGCGCGCTGCAGACGCTCGGGCACGAACAGCGTGTCGGCGGGAATCGGGCCCTCGGCCGCGATGCCTTGCGCATTCGCCGCGCGCAGGACAGGCTCGATCACCTCGATTTCCTCACGCCCAAGATGGCCGCCCTCGCCGCTGTGCGGGTTGAGCCCGGCAACCAGAATGCGCGGGCGAGCAATCCGGAAGCGTTGCCTCAGGTCGCGGTCGAGGATGCGAAGCGTCGCGATCAGACCGTCACGCGTGATGGCGCGAGCGACGTCCGCCAGCGCCAGGTGCGTGGTCGCGAGCGCGACGCGCAGTCCGCCGCCGACCAGCATCATGACCACGTGCGCTACCCCGGCGCGCGCGGCAAGGTATTCGGTGTGACCGGTGAACGCGAATCCGGCGTCGTTTATTACCGCCTTGTGCACCGGCGCCGTGACCATCGCATCGAATTCGCCCGCTAGGCAGCCGTCTGCCGCGCGATCCAGCAAGTCGAGGACATAGCGCCCGTTCGCGGGATCGAGCCGGCCGGCCACCGAAGGCGCCGCGAGCGGCACATGCTCGATAGCAGTGCTGCCGGGCGCGACGCCGCGCGCGGCGAGCAATCCTTCGTCGCCGAGCACCACCACGCGCGCCGGCAACGGCTGCCGCGCCAGCATCGCGCACAGCTCCGGTCCGATGCCCGCGGGCTCACCCGATGTAAGCGCGATCACCGGCCGTCGGGCGGCCATCGTCACTGGTCCCCAGGATGAATCTCGACGTAGGTCTCGTCGCGCAGCTTGCGCAGCCACTCCTGGTAGGCCTCGTCGGACTTGCGCTCGCGCAGCGCCTCCCGGGCCTGCAAGCGCAGGCGCTCGGGGCTCATGCCGGCCGTGCGGCGCTCGAGCACCTGAATCAGGTGCCAGCCGAACTGCGTCTTGACGGGCTGGCTGATCTCTCCCGGCTTGAGCGCGTCCATCGCACGCTCGAAATCCGGCGCCGTATCGCCCGGGTATATCCAGCCCAGGTCGCCGCCGCGCGCTGCGCTGCCGTCCTCGGAATGCACGCGCGCCAGCTCGGCGAAATCCGCTCCGCCGCGCACGATGCGCTCGCGCAGATTCTCCAGCGTGCGCTTGGCGTCGGCGTCCGAAACCGCCTCGCTGGTCCGGATCAGGATCTGGCGCACGTGGGTCTGCTTCACCGGCGGGCCTGCCGCACCCTTGGCGTCGCGCCGGCCGAGCAGCTTGAGAATATGAAATCCGGCGGGACTGCGCAGCACTTGGCTGATGCCGTTCGGCTGCATGTTCTTGAGCGCCGCCGTGAACAGCTCCGGCAGCCTGGCCGCCGAACGCCAGCCCAGCTCGCCGCCTTTGAGCGCGTCCGGGCCGTCGGAGTAGGTTGCGGCCAGCTTGGCGAAATCGGCGCCCGCGAGCGCTTCGGCGCGCGCTTTTTCCGCCTTCGCTCGCGCCGCCTGTATGCGCTCGGGGCTGGCCTGATCGGGCAGGCGCACCAGAATGTGGGCCACGTTATATTCGATTTGCTGCTGCAACGCGTCCTTGTTCTGCTCCAGGTACATGTCGATTTCGCTGTCGCTCACATGGATCTTGCTGTCCACCTCGCGCTCGCGCAGCCGCGTCAGAATGATCTGGTCGCGCACCTCATTGCGGAACTTGTCGAACGATACCCCGCCGCTCTCGAGCGCGCCGCGAAACGCGGCGAGCGACATGCCGTTGTTGTCCGCGATGCGCTGGACCGCGCGATCGAGCTGGACCTCTTCCACGTGTATGCCGAGGTCCTTCGCGAGCTGCAGCTGCGCCTTGACGAGGATCAGGCGCTCGAGCACCTGCCGCTCGAGCGTCGCATGGTCGGGAAGCGGCGTGCCTTGGCGGCGCAGCTGACGCTCGGCCGCGGTCACCTGGTCGTTCAGCTCGGAAAGGGTGATCGCCTCCTTGTTGACCACCGCGACGACGCGGTCCACCAGCGACATGCTCTGTGCGAACGCGCCGGGTGCGAACGCGAAGCAAAGTACCAGCGCGGTGATCAGACTGCGCATCCCGGGCCCCTAGAAAATCTGCTCGAACGGCAGCTGCGGACGCAGGCTTGGCGGAACCAGGCTCTGGTCGCGCGGATTGGTGACTGCGTAACCCGGCACGCTGCGCTTGAGTATGCTGATCGCTTCATCCGTACCGATGCCCCCGAGTCCGTTGAGTTCGAGTTGAAAGAAGAAGCCGGTCGATGCCACCTGGGAGGCCGCCTGCAGGCGCTGGAACACCGCCCGGAATACCCAGCAACCCGCGTTGTACTCGATTCCGCCCGTGCCTTCCAGCAGCCGACTATCGAGAAAGGAGTAGTTATACCGCCCGACCGCATACCATCCCGGTTTGACAGGCCATTGGCCGGAAAGATCCATCTGCCTTAAGGGGTTGTTCGGGTCGCGATTGAAGCGGTAGCTGAGATTCAACACTTTCGCGATTTCCGGCGAGTAACGCAACGACGCGCTGTAGCGCTGCGTCACGTGATCACGCGGGTCGTATTGCGTCGTGGCGTCGAACGTCCAGGCATCTCCGAAATGACCACCGACCGAGGCAAGCACGTCGGAATGGTTGTAGCTGCGCAGCGGCGAGCCGGCCGTCAGCGCAACCCGTTCGTTGCTGTAGTACAAGCGCTGCCCGATCGTGCCGCGCAGCATCTCCTGTCCCGAGGGCGTGAGAAGGCGCGAAGTCGCCGCCAGCGTGACCTCGTTCGCGTCGCCGAAACGATCTCCGCCAGTAAAGCGATTTTCGCTGAAAATCTGGGCGTAATTGAAATCGGCCAGCGCCGTGTCAAACAGTGGAATCTGGCTCTGGTCGCGATAGGGAACACGCACATAGTAAATCCGCGGCTCGAAGGTCTGCGTCAGACTCGTGCCGAACCAGTGTACCGGCCGGTCGAACACCAGGCCGCCGTCCAGGCTCATCCAAGGTATCGACACGGTTTGCCGGTCGGGCTGCGCCGGGTCGGTGCGGTTGAGGGCATAAGTGGCGTAGTGCAGCCCGAGCTTCGGCGTCAGAAACCACCCGGGCGCGAGCAGAGGCGCCGCGATGGTCGGGTTGAGCGAGAAACGCGAGCCTTCCACCAGGGTCGGATGACTGAAGCGCACGTATTCGGCCGGAATGTTCAGATCGGCGAAGTCGCCGATGTCATTGCGACCCGTCGAAAAGAGGAGCTGCGGGACTCGGTCGTAGGGCGGCACGATCGGCGCCAGCGGGTCCTGCAGCGTCTGGAAGCGCTGTACCCTGGCGGTCGCGCCGTAGCCCCAGCCTGCGAGCGACCCCGCGTAAGTCAGGTCGCCCTCGCCCTGCAGGTTGGTGACCGAGACTTGGCGCACCTGGGACGACAGGTCCACGAAGTAGCTGTCATCCGAGACCCGGTTCAGGTCCAAATTGCCGTGCAGTTGCGGCGTGAACTGCTGCTGGTGCTGCAGCGATATGCCGGTGCGCGAGGCGCCGAACGCCATGTCGTTGGGCAGGTACTCCAGCTTCAGCTCGCCGCTGTACTTGTGGTTGATGTAGCGATAGTCCGACTTCAGCTGGATGCCGCGCTTGGACATGTAGACCGGCGTCAAGGTTGCGTCCTGCTCGGGCGCAATGTTCCAGTAGACCGGCACGCCGAACTCCAGGCCGCGCCGCGTATTCTGCGCGTAGTACGGCGTCAGGAAGCCCGACTTGCGGGAGTCCTCCAGGGGGAAGGAGGCGTAAGGCAGCGCCGCGATCGTGGTGTTGAGAAATCTCAGCTTCGCGTTTCGGGCGTGCCCCTGTTCCGTGTTGAAATTGAGGTCCAGCTTACCCACCACGAGCTTCCAGTCCTCCCTGTCCGCCGGGCAGGTCGTGTAGGTCGCGTTGTCCATCCGCAGATGGTCCTTGCCGAGGAACTCGAGCCGATCCGCCGTCCCGCGGGAGGTCTGCCGTCGCTCGATAACGAAAGTCGGCTTCTCGAACACGCCGGTGTCGACCCTGGTGTCGTAGCTCAGCCGCGGACCGAAAAAACGGTCGCCGTCGCGCTGCATCCGCACGCCACCGCGCGCCTCAACCCGACCGTACTCCCGGTTGTACTTAAGGTAGTCGCTGAAGATGCTGGTGTCGCCGCGGTGCAACTCGACGTTGCCGTGTGCGACCAACTCCAGCTCCGATACGCCCTGGATGCTTTGTGCATCGATGGTCGTCGGGCCGTCGCGCCGGACCTGCGGCGCCTGTGTGCCCGCGTCCGCCCTCGCTCCCGGCGCAACGCAAAGGATGATAAGCAGCGTCGCGAAGCGGGCGGCGGAAACGGCACGCTTCCGCGCGAAGCGGTGCTGCATAGGCGGAAGGGGAAGGGGGTGATTCTTGAGTGGTAAAATCTCACAATTCGGCGGAATTCGCAACGGAACTCGTGGACGTACGTCTCGACGCGCTCGAGCGCTGGCTCGCAGCGCAGCTCCCGGGCTCCGCATTTGCCCTCGCGCCCGCCTCCGAAGACGCGAGCTTCCGGCGCTACTTCCGGGCCGAGCTGTCGGACGGCCGCAGCTTCATCGCGATGGACGCCCCGCCCGACAAGGAAGATTGCCGCCCCTTCGTGCACGTTGCGAGCCTGTTGCGCGAGGCGGGCGTGAACGCGCCCGAGATCCACGCGCAGGACCTTGCGCAGGGGTTCCTCCTGCTTTCCGACCTCGGGCGCACGACTTACCTCGACGCTCTCGACGGACAAAACGCCGACGCGCTGTTCCGGGACGCCATCGACGCACTGGTGCGCTGGCAGCTCGCCTCCCGCGCCGGCGAGCTGCCGCCGTACGACGAAGCCCTGCTGCGAAGGGAAATGTCGCTGTTTCCCGAGTGGTACCTCGGGCGCCATCTCGGACTGTCGCTTACGGCGGCGCAGCACGCGGTGCTGGAAGCGGCGTTCCGGCAACTGGCGGCGAGCGCCCTGGCGCAGCCGTCGGTCTACGTTCACCGCGACTACATGCCGCGAAACCTGATGCTGTGCGAGCCGAACCCCGGGGTACTGGATTTCCAGGACGCGGTGATCGGCCCGATCAGCTACGACATCGCCTCACTTCTTCGCGACGCCTTCATCAGCTGGGACGAAGAGCGGGTGCTCGATTGGTGCGCGCGCTACTGGGACGCGGCGAAACTGGCGCGCCTGCCGGTCGGCCCCGATTTCGCGGAGTTCTACCGCAGCTTCGAATGGATGGGGCTCCAGCGCCACCTCAAGGTGCTCGGCATCTTCGCCCGCCTGACTTACCGCGACGGCAAGCCGAAATATCTCGCGGACACGCCGCGCTTTGTCGGCTACGCGCGGGCCGTGGCGGGACGCTACGCGGCGCTAGCCCCGCTGGCGCGGCTGCTGGACGACGCCACCGGGAAGGCCGCGTGAAAGCGATGATTCTCGCGGCCGGGCGCGGCGAACGCCTGCGTCCCGTGACCGACCGGCTGCCCAAACCCCTGCTCGAGGTCGGCGGCAAGCCGCTGCTCGCCTGGCACCTCGAGCGGCTCGCCGCGGCGGGATTCCGGGAGGTCGTCATCAATATTTCGCATTTCGCGGACCTGATCGTGGCGCGCCTGGGCGACGGCGCTGCGTTCGGCCTCGCAATCGAATACTCGCGCGAACCGGAACCGCTCGAAACCGCGGGCGGAATCGCGCGCGCACGCGCGCGGCTCGGCGAGGCGCCGTTTCTGCTCGTGAACGGCGATGTCTACTGCGAGTGCGATTTCGCCCGCCTGCGCGGCGAGCGGCTCGGCGCCGGACTGGCGCATCTCGTGCTGGTGCCGAACCCCGCGCATCATCCGCAAGGAGATTTCAGCCTCGATGACGGAAGGGTCGGAAACGGCGCCGGCACGCGCTACACTTATGCGGGCATCGCCCTGATGTCGCCCGAGCTCGTGCACGGGATCGACCCCGGCACGCGGGCGCCGCTCGCGCCGCTGCTGCGGGCCGCGGCGGAGCATGGGCGCATCAACGGCTGGCTCTACGAAGGAATCTGGCAGGACGTCGGCACGGTCGAGCGGCTAGCAGCCCTCGATGCGCTGCTGGCGCAGAGACATGGCACTGGACGCTGACGCCGTCGATCTCGCGCTCGCCTGCGACGCCGACTGGCTGGCCGGGCTGCGCCGCGACTGGCTCGCACTCGCGGACCTGGCGGTGTGGGGCGGCGCGCAGTCCGCGAAACTCGGCGCGCTGCCGAAGCTGCGCAAGCGCATCATGGAGCTCGGCGAGCGGCTGGCGGGGCTCGGCGCACCGCGCGGCTGGATCCCGCAACCGCGGGAGCGTCTGAAGAGCGCCCTGGCGACCGCGATCGCCGCAGGCGAGCTGCTCGAGCAGTGCGCGCAAGTGATCGCCGAGCTGGATGCGGGCGCGGCGCGCAACGAGCTTGCCGCGGCGCTCGCGGCGCTGTCGCAACGGACCCGGGCGCGGCTGGACGAACGCGCGGCACGCTGGGCGGTGCTGCTCGACTCGCAGCTTGCCCCCGACAAGGAGGAGTAAGGCAGGCATGGACATGAACGCCAACGGCAGCGCGGTTTACCAGGCCCGGCGCGACCGGCTCGTGCGCGCGATGGGCGCGGGCATCGCGGTGATCCCCACCGCCCCCGAGCGCACCCGCAATCGAGACTCGAATTATCCCTACCGCTTCGACAGCCACTTCTACCATCTCACGGGATTCGGCGAACCGGAGGCCGTGCTGGTCGTCGTGGCGGGCGACGCGCCCAGGTCGCTGCTGTTCTGCCGCGAGCGCAACGAGGAACGCGAAACCTGGGAGGGCTCGCGCTGGGGTCCGCAGGCCGCGCGCGAGCGTTTCGGCTTCGACGAGGCGCGCCCGATCGGCGCGCTCGACGAATCCCTGGCGCAACTGCTGGAGAACCAGCCCGCGCTGTTCTACCCGCTCGGCGCCGACGCCGATTGGGACTCGCGCGCGATGCGCTGGTTGAACACTGTCAGGGCCAAGGCGCGCGCCGGCGTGCAGGCGCCCGAGCGCGTCCAGGACGTGCGCGCGCTGCTGGACGAAATGCGGCTGATCAAGGACGGCCACGAGCAGGCGCTGATGCGGCGCGCAGCTTCCATCTCCGCGGTCGCGCACCGTCGCGCGATGCAGGCCACGCGCCCGGGAAGGCACGAATACGAGATCGAAGCCGAGCTGCTGTACGAGTTCCGGCGCGCCGGTGCGCAGTTCCCGGCCTACTGGCCGATCGTCGCCGGCGGCGCAAACGCCTGCGTGCTGCATTACGTTTCGAACGAGGCACAGCTGCGCGACGGAGACCTGCTGCTGATCGATGCGGGCTGCGAGCTGGAAGGCTACGCATCCGATATCACTCGCACCTTTCCCGTCAATGGACGCTTCAGCAGCGCGCAGCGGGAAGTCTACGAGCTGGTTCTTGCGGCGCAGCGGGCGGCGATCGATGAAGTCAGGCCGGGCAACGGCTGGAACGTGCCGCACGACGCGGCCGTGCGCGTTCTCGCGCAGGGCATGCTCGACCTGAAGCTCCTCGCGGGAGGCCTCGACGAGGTGCTCGAAAAGGAGACCTACAAGCGCTTCTACATGCACCGTACCGGACACTGGCTGGGACTCGACGTGCACGACGCCGGCGAGTACAGGCGCGACGGGCAGTGGCGCTCGCTGGTCGCGGGCATGACGCTGACGGTGGAGCCGGGGCTTTATATCCGTGCGGCCGAAGACGTGCCCGAGCGGCTGCGCGACATCGGCATAAGGATCGAGGACGATGTCCTTGTGACCGACGCTGGATGCGAGTTGCTGACCCACGAGACGCCCAAGCTGGCGGCGGATATCGAAACGCTGATGCGAGATGGGCGCGCAGGAAATTGACGTTCTGGTCGCCGGCGCCGGGCCGGTGGGCTGCAGCTTCGCGCTTGCGCTGCGCGGCAGCGCGCAGCGCGTGGTGGTCCTCGAACGCGAACCGGACGGCGCGCGCGCCCGTGCCGCCGCGCGCCGCCCGCTTGCGCTTTCGTATGCGAGCCGCCTGATCCTCGAGCGTGTCGACGCCTGGTCGGCGCTGGCGCCCTCGCCGATCGAGACGATCCTGGTTTCCCAGGCGGGAGGCTTCGGTCGCGCGCGGCTGACGGCCGCCGACGCCGGGGTTCCGGCGCTGGGCTATGTCGTCGAATATGGCGAGCTCGCCGACGTGCTCTCCGCGCGCCTCGAAACGAGCGGCATCGAAGTACGGCGCGGCGCCGAAGCGGCCAGGCCGCCCGCGCGCTGCGTCGTGCACGCGGAGGGCGTCTCCGAAGACGCGCGCGAGAAGCGCTACGCTCAGGATGCCGTGGTCGGCGTGATCGACATCGAGCCGCGCGCGGGCACCACGGCGTACGAGCGCTTCACGCCCGGGGGGCCGCTCGCGCTGCTGCCGCTGTCGGGACGCTACGCGTTCGTCTGGGGCGCGCAGCCCGATCGCGCGCGCGCTCTCGCCGATGCGGCGCCAGCGGACTTCCTTGACGAGCTCGCGCACGCCATGGGGCGCCGCATCGGCCGCCCCCTGGGGGTGGAAGGACGCGCGGTGCATCCCCTCTCCCTGCGCGTTCGCCACTCGCGCGTCGGCGCGCGCGAAGTCTTCATCGGCAACGCGGCGCAGACGCTGCACCCGGTCGCCGGCCAAGGGCTGAATCTGGGCTTGCGCGACGCCTGGGAGCTCGCCAGCATGCTGCAATCGGCCGTCGACCCGGGCGATCCCGCCGTCCTCGGCCGTTTTGCGTCGAGGCGACGCCTTGACGCGGGTGCCACGATACGGGTCACGGACCTCCTCGCCCGCGGCTTTCTCGGCAGCAACCCTGCCGTGAGCACGTTGCGTGGACTGGCGCTGACCGGGCTCGATACGCTGCCCTCGGCGCGCCGGTTCTTCGCGCGTCGCATGATCTACGGGCCGTCCGCGCTTCCATGAGCTGGACGCGATGTTAGAATCCTCGCTCCCCTCGAATACTTTTCCCGCATACGAAGCATGAAAATCGGAGCGCATGTGCTGCGCAATGCGTTGTTTGCTGCTCCGATGGCGGGCGTCACCGATCGCCCTTTCCGGCAGCTCGCGCGGCGCTTCGGCGCCGGCCTTGCGGTGTCCGAGATGGTCGCGTCAAGGCCCGAGCTGCGCGGCTCGCGCAAGTCCCGGCTGCGGCTCGACCACGAAGGCGAGGCCGCGCCCATCTCGGTTCAGATTGCCGGCGCCGATCCCGCGCTGATGGCCGATGCCGCGCGCTACAATGTGGACCGCGGCGCGCAAATCATCGACATCAACATGGGTTGCCCGGCGAAGAAGGTCTGTAACGTGTACGCCGGCTCCGCGCTGCTGGGCGACGAGATGCTGGTCGCGCGCATTCTCGAGTCCGTGGTCGCCGCGGTCGATGTCCCGGTCACGCTCAAGATCCGCACCGGCCCGAACCCCGAGCGGCGCAACGCGCTGCGGATCGGGCATGTCGCACAGACTGCGGGCGTGCAGCTGCTCGCGATCCACGGCCGCACGCGAGCCTGCGGGTTCGCCGGAAGGGCGGAATACGACACGATCGCCGAAGTGAAGTCACGCCTCGCGATTCCGGTGATCGCCAACGGCGACATCCGAACGCCCGAGGAAGCCGAGCAGGTGCTGCGGCGCACCGACGCGGACGGCCTGATGATCGGTCGCGCGGCCCACGGCAGGCCGTGGATATTCCGCGAGATCGAGCACTACCTGGTCCACGGGACCCGCCTCGCGCCGCCCACGGTCGAGGAAATCGGCGGCGTGCTGCTCGAGCACCTGACCGGCATATACGACCTGTACGGCGACGAGCAAGGCGCCCGCGTCGCGCGCAAGCACATCGGCTGGACCGTCGCGAACCTTCCGCGCGGCGAAGAGTTCCGTCGCGAGGCGAACCGGATCGAGACTGCGCCCGCCCAGCTCGCCGCCGTGCGCGGCTACTTCGAGCGCCTGGGCGCGGCGGCCAACGACGTGCACGCCTCCGGGGAGAAGGCCGCCGCATGAGCACGCGCAGCAACGATCTCTCCGACTCCGTCCGGCGCGCGCTGGAGCGCTATTTCAAGGACATGGACGGCGAGAAGCCGACCGGGATCCACGAAATGGTGCTGAAAAAGGTCGAAAAACCGATGATCGAGACGGTGCTGAGCTTCGCCGAAGGCAACCAGACGCTGGCGGCGGAAATGCTCGGAATCAACCGCAATACGCTGCGCAGCAAGATGCAGCGGCTGCGCATCAAGGGTTGACGCTCTCCAGGACGCCTGCGCAACGATGGACCGGATCGCCAGGGCGCTGATCAGTGTCTCGGACAAGGAAGGCGTGGTCGAGTTCGCCCGCGCGCTGGTCGGGCTCGGCGTGTCGATCCTGTCCACCGGCGGCACCGCCAAGCTGCTGGAAAAGGAGGGCATCCCGGTAACTGAGGTTTCCCGCCACACGGGATTCCCCGAGATGCTCGACGGCAGGGTGAAGACCCTGCACCCCAAGATTCACGGCGGCCTGCTGGCGCGCCGCGATATCGCGGCGCACATGGCGGCGATCCGGGACGCCGGCATCGAGCCGATCGACCTGCTGGTGGTGAACCTGTACCCGTTCCAGGCGACGGTCGCCGACCCGGACTGCAGACTCGAGGATGCGATCGAGAACATCGACATCGGCGGTCCGACCATGCTGCGCGCCGCGGCGAAGAACTACGGCGGCGTGGCGGTCCTGGTCGATCCGGCCGACTACGCGCCGGTGCTCGAGGAGATCCGCGCCTCGGGGGCGGTATCCGACGCGACCCGGCTCGCGCTGGCGAAGAAGGTGTTCGCTCATACCGCGGCCTACGACGGCGCCATCGCGAACTACCTTTTCTCGCTCGATGCGCAAGGCAAGCGGCGCGAGTATCCGGACGTGCTCAACCTGCAGTTCCGCAAGCTGCAGGACATGCGCTACGGCGAGAACCCGCACCAGTCCGCCGCGTTCTACCGCGACGAGAAGCCCGCTGCGGGCGGCCTCGTCGACTACCGCCAGCTGCAGGGCAAAGAGCTGTCCTACAACAACGTCGCCGACGCGGACGCGGCCTGGGAATGCGTCAAGGGCTTCGCCGAACCTGCCTGCGTGATCATCAAGCACGCCAATCCCTGCGGGGCCGCGGTCGGCGAAAGCCTGCTCGCCGCCTACCAGAAGGCGTTCAAGACCGATTCCGTCTCCGCCTTCGGCGGCATCATCGCGTTCAACCGTGCGCTCGACCGCGCGGCGGCGGAAGCCGTCGCCAAGCAGTTCGCGGAAGTGATCATCGCGCCGAGAGTCGAGCCCGACGCGCGCGAGCTGCTGGCGGCCAAGCAGAACCTTCGCGTTCTGGAAGTCCCTCTTGCGCACGATGTCCAGACGCACGACTTCAAGCGCGTCGGCGGAGGGCTGCTGGTGCAGAGCCCCGATGCGCGCAGGATCGAGCGCGCGGATCTCAAGGTCGTGAGCGAAAGGGCGCCCACGGACGCCCAGCTCGCGGACCTGCTGTTCGCATGGCGCGTGGCGAAATACGTGAAGTCGAACGCGATCGTGTTCTGCGCCGACGGCATGACGCTCGGCGTGGGCGCGGGTCAGATGAGCCGCGTCGACAGCGCGCGCATCGCTTCGATCAAGGCGCAGAACGCGGGGCTCACGCTGGCGGGCTCGGTGGTCGCCTCGGACGCCTTCTTCCCGTTTCGTGACGGCCTGGACGTGGTCGCCGATGCGGGCGCGGTGGCCGTGATCCAGCCGGGCGGCAGCGTACGCGACGACGAGGTCATCGCCGCTGCGAACGAGCGCGGCGTGGCGATGGTTTTCACCCGCATTCGCCACTTCCGGCACTGAAATGAAGCTTCTCGTGATCGGCTCGGGCGGCCGCGAGCATGCGCTTGCGTGGAAACTGGCGCAAAGCCCGCGCGTGCAGATGGTCTTTGTCGCTCCCGGAAACGGCGGCACCGCAGCGGAGCCCGGCCTGAAGAACGTCGACGTCACCGCCGTGCCGGAGCTGGTGAAGTTCGCCCAGCGCGAGGGCATTCAGCTGACCGTGGTCGGCCCCGAGGCGCCGCTGGCGGCCGGCGTGGTCGACGCCTTCCGCGACGCGGACCTGAGGATCTTCGGTCCGACCCGTGCCGCCGCACGGCTGGAGGCGTCGAAAGACTTCGCCAAGCAATTCATGGTCCGCCACGGCATCCCGACCGCGCGCCACGCCACGTTCGAGGACGCCTCGCAGGCCAAGGCCTACGTCGAGCGCCACGGCGCACCGATCGTGATCAAGGCCGACGGGCTCGCCGCCGGCAAGGGCGTCGTCGTCGCCTCGAGCGTGGAGGAGGCGCACGCGGCGATCGACATGATGCTGCTCGAGCACCGCTTTGGCGAGGCGGGCGGCCGCGTGGTGCTCGAAGAATGCCTGCAAGGCGAGGAGGCCAGCTTCATCGTCGTCTCGGACGGCGTGCACGCGCTGCCGCTCGCGACCAGCCAGGACCACAAGCGCCTGCGCGATGGCGACCAAGGCCCGAATACCGGCGGCATGGGTGCCTACTCGCCCGCGCCGGTGGTGACGCCGGAACTCCATGCCCGCGTGATGCGGGAAATCATCATGCCCACCGTGCAGGGCATGACGAAAGACGGCACGCGCTACGTCGGCTTCCTATACGCCGGACTGATGATCGACAAGGCCGGCAATCCGAAAACGCTCGAGTTCAACTGCCGCATGGGAGATCCCGAGACGCAGCCGATCATCATGCGCCTGAAGTCCGACCTGCTCGATCTGTTCGAGCACGCGCTGGAGGGCCGCCTTGAGCGCGCGACGGTGGAGTGGGACCGCCGCACCGCGCTCGGCGTGGTGCTTGCGGCCGAAGGCTACCCGGAAGCTCCGCGCACGGGCGCCGTGATCGAGGGCCTGCCCGAGCCGAGCCCGGACTGCCGGGTATTCCACGCCGGCACGCGCCTCGAAGGCAAGCAAATGGTCGCGAGCGGCGGGCGGGTGCTGTGTGTGACCGCGCTGGGCGACTCGATCCGGATGGCGCGCGGACGCGCCTACGGCGCGGTCGACGCGATCCGCTTCGACGGCATGCAGTACCGCAGGGACATCGGCGCGCGCGCGCTGAAGGCAAACAGAGGCTGACCGCACATGGACGCCGAATCCGTCGCTTCCTACCTGACCGGACTGCAGGCCCGCATCGTCGCGGCGCTCGAGACACTGGACGGCGGAAGTTTCCGCAGCGATCCCTGGCAGCGGCCAGGCGAAGGCGGCGGTGGCGGCGTGACGCGGGTGATCGAGGGCGGCGCCGTGTTCGAGCGGGGCGGCGTAAACTACTCACGGGTTCAGGGCCCGCGGCTGCCGCCCTCGGCGAGCGCGGCGCGCCCCGAGCTCACCGGACGAGGCTTCGAGGCGATGGGCGTCTCGCTCGTGCTGCACCCGCGCAATCCCTACTGCCCCACGGTCCACATGAACGTGCGCTTCCTGCTCGCCACCCGCGAGGGCGAAGCGCCGGCATGGTGGTTCGGCGGCGGCATGGACCTCACCCCTTACTACGGCTTCGAGGAAGACGCGCGCCACTTCCACGCCACCTGCAAGCGCGCACTAGAACCCTTCGGCGGCCAGCACCATGCCCGCTTCAAGAAATGGTGCGACGAGTACTTCTTCCTGAAACACCGCGGCGAGCCGCGCGGCATCGGCGGCATCTTCTTCGACGACTTTTCGGAGCGCGACTTCGATTTCTCGTTCACGCTGACGCGATCGGTCGGCGATCACTTCCTCACCGCCTACGCGCCGATCGTCGAACGACGGGGGGCGCAGCCCTACGGCGAGCGCGAGCGGGAATTCCAGGCCTACCGGCGCGGGCGCTACGTCGAGTTCAATCTGGTGTACGACCGCGGCACGCTGTTCGGACTGCAGTCGGGCGGGCGCACCGAGTCCATCCTGATGTCGCTGCCGCCGCGCGTGAGCTGGCGCTACGACTGGCGTCCCGCCCCGGGCAGCCCCGAAGACGACCTCTACCGGAACTTCCTCGTCGCCAGGGACTGGCTCTAGGCGCCCGAGAGCTCGGCTGCGCGGCGGAAGTGGCTTTGCGCGTCGGCCTCGCGGCCCGTGCGCTCGGCCAGTCGCGCGAGCTCCAGATGCGCTGCGCGCGTTTCCTCGAACGAGAGGCTCGCCTCGAAATAGCTTTGCGCCTTGCCCCACAGCTCGGAATGCGCGCACAGGCGCCCGAGCGTGGCCAGCAACTGGGGATCCTCGGGCCGCTCGAGCAGCCACTTTTCCGCTTTCTCGGTGCGCCGGCGCGCCTCCGCCGCGCGCTCCGTCGCCTCCAGCGCCGGCAGCTCGCCATACAGCGCCACCAGCGGCGCGCTCCATTCCGCCGCCAGGCTCCGCTCGATGATGTCGCGCGCCAGCGCCGCGGCACCAAGCGCCGCCGCGTGCCGCGCGGCGGCCGCCGCGACGCGGGGCTGAATCTGGTCGCGCGCGGGGATCTCGCGCCAGCGCGCCTGCAGCGCGGCGCGGTCGGACGCCGCGCGCGCGAGCAGCGCGACGTGGGCCTGCACGGTGTACTCCTCGGCGGCGGCGGGCGCGATCGCATCGCGCTTGGCGAGTTGCGATGCGATGCGAAGCACTTCCTCCCAGTTGCCGACGCCGCGCTCCGCACGCAGCAGCAGCCTGAGGCTGGCGATGTGCTTCGGCCCTGCGCCGTGCAGGCCCTTCAGCGCATCGCGCGCGGCGGCGAAGTCGCGCTCTTCCAGGGCCAGCTCGGCGCGCGTAATCTGTCGCGCCACCTCCAGGCTCTCGCCCGCTTGGGCGGCGCGCTCGAGCCATTGGTCCCGTTGCTCGAAATTGCGCATCTGGTGCGCGGCTCTGGCGGCAAGCAGCGCGGCGAGGCCGGGTACGGCGCCCGCGGCATGCGCCGCAGCGGCCTCCTTCTCTGCTCGCGCGTAGCGCCCTTCGAAGTAGGATTGCAGGGCCGAAGCAAGGGCCGTTTGTCCGCGCTCGCGCCGGCGCCGCTGGCGGAAATTTCGCACGTGAACCGGCAGCGCAAGAACGTGATGCGCGAGCCGCGCCGCGGCGTAGAGCACGGCGAAGACGGCGACCGCCGCGACGCCGAAGAAGAGCAGGGACGTCTCGAGCCGGTACGGCGGGTAGACGAACAGCACGTAGCCGTTGTCGGCATGGCCGAAGAGCACAAGCGCGACCGCCCCCGCGAAAACCGCGAGCAGCCAGAACAGCGCTCTCATGAGGACGCCGCCACGCTCAGGACCCGCCCTCGCGGCGCGCCTTGAAGCCGCGCACCGCCTCTAGGCTTTCGGAAATGGAAGGAACCTGGATGTCCAGCGAAACCGACGATAGTTGCTCGAGCTGCGCCAACACGTCGCCGACGCGCTTCGAGTGCGTATCGAAGTACTGCCGCACCCAGGTCCGCGCGGCTTTCAGGTCGCCGCGATAGCCCGCCTCGTCGCGCATCAGCAGCGACAGCCGCGCGTTGAGCAGTCTCAGCTTGAGGTTCTGGCGCAGGAAATACGTCTGCGACGGCGGCAACAGCGGCGGCTCCGGGGACTCCACCTTGCGCAGGACCACCAGCTTGCGCAATTCGCGCCAGACCTGGGCGCCCAGGCGCGCCAGGAATCTTTCGTTGCCGGATGCGGCTGCGGCGGCGACCGCCGCCGCAGGCTTCGCCCGCTCATCGAACGCCAGCGGCAGGCCGTCCACCGCGGCCACGACACCGTCGATCCTGAGGCTCAGTCCCGGCACGTCGAGCACCGGAACCGCGCTCAGCCGCTCGATGTCGTGGGCAATCGCCCGGCGGATGGGCAGAAACTGCGGACGATCCGCGCGCGCCAGCTGCTTGTCGGCGAACTGGAGCGCGAGCAGCGCCGCGTGCACGTTGCCGGACAGCTGCAGCTGCTGCGAGGCGATGGTCAGTACCTGCTGGATCTCGGCCAGCTGCAGATCATCGCGGTTGCGCGTCAGGTCCTGATACAGCGAATCCAGCGCGAGCTTCTGGCTCTGCAGCTCGGCAATGCGCGAGTCGATCTTCCCGAGCCTGGTCTGCACCGCGCGCACGGACGCCTGCGCCTGCTGGGCCAGCGTGCGCGCATCCCGGCTCTCGGTCTCGATGTCGCGCAGGCGGCGCGCCAGCTCCGTCTGCGTCGCATCGATGCGGGCGCGGGCGTCGTACCAACTCAGCGCCGCAAGGCCGGCGGCGAGAACGATCGCCACCAGCGCGAGAAAGATCGCGCCGCCGCTGCGCGCCCGCGCCGGCTGCGAGGCCCGGTCGGCCGCCTTGGCCGCTGTTTCCGCTTGGGCCGGCGTTTCCTTGTCGGCCGGGGCTTCCTTGTCGGCCGGCGCGTCCTTGCTGTCGGTGGGCTCCATGCGACAACCTTTTACTTCGGCGCGCCAAAGTATGCAACCAGCGCATCGAGCACTTCGCCGTCGCCCGGGCCGGCGACGATCACCTTGCCGACGCCCAGGCGGCCGGCGGCGGCGGCCACCCTGGGATGCGGCACAAAAAGAGGGGTCGTGCGCAGCCACTGCTGCCCGAGCTTGCCGAGCATGTCGAACAGGTTGGCCAGCCCCTCCGACGAGGACACCGTGACCGCGTCAACGCCGCCGCGCGCCCACGCGGCGAGCACGGGCGCGCTGTCCGCCCGCGGCCGCGCGCGACGGTAGCACTCGGCGTATTCGACCTTCGCCCCGCGCGCCGCGAGGGTGTCGCCCAGCAGCTCGCGCCCGCCGTCGCCGCGAAATATCACGATGCGGCGTCCGGCGACGTCCGTCAGCTCGGGCAGCGAGAGCAGCGCCTCGCTGTCGGCGTGCGACCGCGGGGCGACGACGCCGTCGAAGCCGTGCCGCTCGAGCTCGCGCCGGCTACCGCGACCGACCGCCGCCGCACGAAGATTCGGCGGCCACGGCCTCGCGCCGCGCCGCGAGCGCACAAGGTTGAGCGCCTTGTGCACCGCGCTGGGACTGATGAAGATTGCGAGATCGAACTCTTCGAGCCGGTCGATCAGCGCCAGGATCGGGCGCAAATCCGGCAGGTCCTCGATCTCGATGGCGGGGAAGACCAGCGCCGCGCCGCCGGCGCCTTCGATCAGCGTGGCGAGCCCCTGCGCGTGCTCGCGCGGGCGCGTCACGAGTATGCCGCGTCCCGCGAGCGGTCCGCCGCTCACTCCCCCGCCACCAGTTCGGCGAGGATCTCCGCCGCGCCCCGTTCGCGCAGCAGCGCTGCGGCTTCGTCTCCCACGCGCTCCGGATCGGCGGCGTCGCCTTCACAGTCGGCGCGGGCGATCCGGCGTCCGTCGGCAGAGGCGACCAGCGCGCGCACCCGCAGCCGCGCGCCCTCCAGCTCGGCGAAGGCGCCGAGCGGAACTGAACAATTGCCGCCGAGCGCGCGATTCACCGCGCGCTCGGCGCGCACGCAGGCGCTGGTCTTCGCGTCTACGAGCGGCTCCAGCAGGGCTGCAATCTGCGGGCGATCCGCACGGCACTCGATGCCGAGCGCGCCCTGCCCGGCCGCCGGAAGGCTGTCAGCGACCTCGAGCAGGGAACGGATTCGCGCACCCAGGCCGAGCCGCTTGAGCCCCGCGGCGGCGAGCACGATCGCGTCGTATTCCCCCCGGTCGAGCTTGGCCAGCCGGGTGTCCAGATTGCCGCGCAAGGTACGGATCTGCAGCGCCGGAAAGCGCTCCGCGATCTGCGCCGCCCGGCGCAGGCTCGAGGTGCCGACGATCGCGCCCGCCGGCAGCTCCGAAATCGCTCCGTAGCGCGGCGAAACCAGCGCGTCGCGCGGGTCTTCGCGCGCGGTGATGGCCGCTAGCGTGAATCCCGGCGGCATCTCCACCGGCACGTCCTTCATCGAATGCACCGCGAGGTCGGCGCGCCCGTCGGCCAGCGCCGTTTCGAGCTCCTTGACGAACAGCCCCTTGCCGCCGGCCTTGTCGAGCCGGACCTCGAGCAGCTCGTCGCCGCGCGTCGACAGCGGCAGCAGCTCGACCGACAAGCGTGGATATAATGCCTCCAGGCGCTGCTTTACGTGCTCGGCCTGCCAGAGTGCAAGCCGGCTGCGGCGGGTGGCGATTGCCACGCGCTCGACGGGGCGCGATGTCGGGGAGTTCATTCTGTGCGGATACTGTTTTTAATTCTAGCATGCGGCATTTCGGCGACAGCCGCCGCGCAGCATATCGCGCCGGCGCTGAATCTTGCCCACGAGGCCCGCGCGGCGCAGGCCGCGCACGTGCCGCTGCTGGTGTTCTACACCCAGCCCGGCTGCACCTACTGCGAGCGCGCGAGACGCGACTACCTCGAGCCCATGATCGCCGACCCGGCCGAGCGCGACCGCCAGCGCGTGGTGGAGGTCGACATCACGAGCGGCGCCCCGCTGACGGATTTCGCCGGCCGCAAGACCACGCAGGCGAAGTTCGCCGGCTCGAACCACGTTCGCGTCGTGCCAACCATCGCTTTCGTCGGCGCGCGCGGCGAGCCGCTCGCCGATCCGCTCGTCGGCCTGACCCTGCCGGACTTCTATTCTGCCTACCTGGAGCGCCGCATCGATCAGGCGCGCGAGAAACTGGCGCGTGCGCTCACCTCTCGGCGATCAGGTCGCGCACAGTCGGCCACTGGCGGCGGCTGACCGGCAGCCTCTCCTCGAGCCCGTCCAGCACCACCAGCCAGCGCGGCTCGTCGTCCTCGTCGGCGGCGCGCTCGAAGCCGCGGATCGCGGCTTTCGACACCAGGCAGTTGCGGTGGATGCGCACGAACCCGTCGGCGAACTCGCGCTCCAGCGCGACAAGCGATTCCTCGATCAGGTGTTCCCGCTCGCGCGTGCGCAGCGTGACGTACTTGAGCTCGGCCTTGAAGTAGAGCACGTCGCGCAGCGGCACCAGCTGGATGCGGTTGCGCTCCGCCGCGGACAGATACTCGCGCGCTTTGTCAGCCGCACGCTCGAGCGGCGCGGCTGCCGTCGCGCCCGCGGCCATCGCCTTGCGCAGCGCAGCGCCGAGCCGCTCGGCCCGAACCGGCTTGAGCAGGTAATCAAGGGCGTTCAGCTCGAAGGCTTCGACCGCGTGGCGGTCGTGCGCCGTGACGAACACGACCGCCGGAGCCTGCTGCAGGCGCGCGAGGTGCCGCGCGACTTCGAGCCCGCCCATGCCCGGCATCTGGATGTCGAGCAACAGAACCTGGGCGCCGCTCTCGGGCACGCGCTCGATCGCCTCGAAGCCGTTGGCGGCCTCGCCGACCACGCGGCTCGGCAGCTGCTGGGCGATGTCTTCCAGCAGCTCGCGCAGGCGCGCGCGGGCAGGCGCCTCGTCGTCGGCGATGAACACCGCGAGCTCGCTCATCCGCGGCCCGCCTCGCGCGAGCGGTAAGGCAATTCGACCTGCACCACGTAGCGCTCGCCCTGGACGCCGGTCTCGACGCGGCCCTCCGCATCGAAAAACAGCTGCAGCCGCTCGCCGATGTTGGCCAGCGCCATCCGGTTGCCCGCGCGGTGCTGGTGCTCCGGGAAATACGGATTCTCGACTCGCGCCAGCACCCGCCCGCCGCGCTGCTCGATGCGCACCAGCACTTCGCCGGTGCCGGTGCCTGGCTCGACCCCATGGTAGATCGCGTTCTCGAGCAGCGGCTGCAGCAGCAGCGGCGGCAGCAGCGCGTCCGGCGGGGCGGAGTCCAGCTCCCACACCACTCGCAGCCGGTCGCCCAGCCGCAGCTGCTCGATGCTCGCGTAGCGCTCGAGCAGCGCGATTTCGTCGGCAAGCCGCACGAATTTCCGCCCGTCGGACACCAAGGTTCGGAACAGGTCGGCAAGGTCCTCTAGCGTGCGCTCGGCCCGCTTCGGATCGCGGCGGATCAGCGCCAGCACCGCGTTCAAGCTGTTGAACAGAAAATGCGGGCGGATCCGCGCCTGCAACGCCTGCAGGCGCGCTTCCGCCAGCGCCGGCGAGTGCGCCTTGGCGAGCAGCCGCAGGTAGCCCAGCAGCAGGGTCACGACGACCGCGGCGAGCACGACGGTGCGCGCAAGCCCCGGCGCGCCCGGATCGGCGCTGCCCGGCCAGATCGCGTACGCCCCCGCCGCGAGCAGCGAGACCAGACCGAGGACCGCCGCGCAGCCCCACCAGTAAGGCAGCCGCGCAAGCATCGGCGCCAGCGCGTAGAGCAGCACGAGGCTCGCGAGCAGGAGCGGCTCGAGAAACGCGGCCCCGCCGACGAATTCCGCGAGCGCCTGCGACCACGCGGGCGCAGCGTAGACCGCGGCGGCGAGCGCGAGCACGTTCACGCCGACCAGGATGCGCGCGATGACGCCCAGATTGCGGAAGTCGGGAAGGACGTCCGGGTAAACGTTTTGTCTTATACTTGCCATCGCCGCGCCGCGTCATCCCAGTATGCCCCATGGCCCCATCCGCCTCCAAGCGGCCGCTTCGCGCTCGCCGCAATAAAAAAGGCCGCGCCGCGGCTTCCACCAAGCCGTGGTCGGGCCGCTTTGCCGAGCCCGTGGACGAGCTCGTCAAGCGCTTCACCGCCTCGGTGACCTTCGACCGGCGCCTGGCGCCTTTTGACCTGGACGGATCACTCGCCCACGCCAGGATGCTCGCGGCCTGCGGCATCATCCCCAGGACCGACCTGGCCGCGATCGAGCGCGGGCTCGCCAAGATCCGGCGCGAGATCGATTCCGGGGCGTTCAAGTGGTCGCTCGATGCCGAGGACGTTCACCTGAATATCGAGCGCCGGCTCACCGCGCTGGTTGGCGACGCGGGCAAGCGGCTGCACACCGCGCGTTCGCGCAACGACCAGGTCGCGACCGATATCCGCTTGTGGTTACGCGCCGAGATCGACGAAATCGGCGTGCGGCTGTTCAAGCTGAGGCAGGCGCTGCTGGAGCAGGCCGAGCGCCACGCCGGGTTGGTCATGCCCGGTTTCACGCACCTCCAGGTCGCGCAGCCCGTGACGTTCGGCCACCACCTGCTCGCCTACTTCGAGATGTTCGAGCGCGACCGCGAGCGGCTGGCGGACTGCCGCGGCCGCGTGAACCGGCTGCCGCTCGGCGCCGCGGCGCTCGCCGGAACGACGTTTCCGATCGACCGGGAGCAGGTGGCGCGCGAGCTCGGCTTCGAACGCGTCTGCGCGAACTCGCTCGACGCGGTGTCGGACCGTGATTTCGCGATCGAATTCACCGCCTGCGCTTCGCTGGTCATGGTGCACCTGTCGCGGCTGGCTGAGGAGCTGGTGCTCTGGGCGAGCCCGCGCTTCGGTTTCGTGCGCCTGCCCGACCGCTTCTGCACGGGGTCGTCGATCATGCCGCAGAAGAAGAACCCGGACGTGCCGGAGCTGGTGCGCGGCAAGAGCGGCCGCGTGTTCGGCCACCTGGTCGCCCTGCTTGCGCTGATGAAGAGCCAGCCGCTCGCCTACAACAAGGACAACCAGGAAGACAAGGAGCCGCTGTTCGACGCGGTCGACACGGTGAAGGACTCGCTCGCGGTGTTCGCGGATCTGGTCGCGGGACTGGAGCCGGTGCCCCAGGCGATGCGCGAGGCGACGCTGCAGGGCTTCTCGACCGCGACCGATCTTGCGGATTACCTGGTACGCAAGGGGATGCCGTTCCGGGACGCCCACGAGGCGGTCGCGCGGGCGGTGCGCGAAGCCGAGGCGACCGGCTGCGACCTGTCCGAGCTGCCGCTGAAAGTCCTGCAGCGCTACTCCCCCAAGATCGGCCGCGACATTTACCGGCTGCTGACGCCCGAGGGCTCGGTGGCAAGCCGCAAGCACATCGGCGGCACGGCACCGGCACAGGTCCGCGCGGCGGTCAGACGCGCGCGCCGGCAGCTCGGGCCGAAGAGGAAGACCTGACCCGGTGACGCAGGGCGCGCTCGAGGCCGCGGCGGTTGCGGCATTCGGCCGCGGCGTCCGGCTCGAGTCGGCCTCCAGCACAACGGGCGGCTGCATTCATGCCTGTTACCTTGTCGGGACGAGCGCGGGACGAATCTTCGTCAAGCTGAATGCGCCGCGCTTCGCCGATGCGTTCGCTGCCGAGGCCGACGGCCTCGCGGCGCTGCGCGCCGCCGGAATTCGGGCGCCCGAGCCGATCGCCCACGGAACGGCCGCCGGGCACGCCTATCTGGCGCTCGAGCTGCTCGAGCTGGGCGGACGCGAGGATTTTGCCGCGCTCGGCCGCGCGCTCGCCGCGCTGCATCGCTCGACCGGCGAGCGCTTCGGCTGGGCGCGGGACAACTACATCGGCGCCAGCGCGCAGCACAATGCGCAGGCCGCGAGCTGGACCGTCTTCTGGCGCGAGCAGCGCCTGGCACCGCAGCTCGAACTGGCGCTGGCGAACGGCCACGGGGAAATCAGGAAGCCCGTCGAAGCGCTTTACGAAGCCCTGCCGCAGCTCCTCGCGGCTCACTCGCCCGCCGCCTCGCTGCTGCACGGCGATCTGTGGCGCGGCAACGCGGGATTCGTCGCCGGTGGCGCGCCGGTGGTGTTCGATCCGGCGGTCTACCGGGGCGACCGCGAGACGGATCTCGCGATGACCGAGCTCTTCGGCGGCTTCCCCGGCGCGTTCTACGCCGCCTACACGGAGGCGTGGCCGCTCGAGCCGGGCTACCGGACGAGAAAGCACCTGTACAACCTTTATCACCTGCTCAACCACCTGAACCTGTTCGGCGGCGGCTACCGCGAGCAGGTGCGCGCCACGCTAGGCCTGCTGCTTCGCGCCCTCTAGGACTTTGTGCAGCTCGCCGCTCTCGTACATCTCGCGCATGATGTCGCTGCCGCCGACGAACTCGCCGCCGACGTAGAGCTGCGGGATGGTCGGCCAGTTGGCGAACGTCTTGATGCCCTGCCTGATTTCGGGGTTCTCGAGCACGTTCACCGTGAACAACTCCTTCACCCCGCTCGCCTGCAACACCTGGATCGCCATGGCGGAGAACCCGCACTGCGGGAACTGCGGTGTGCCTTTCATGTAGAGCACCACCGCATGCTTGGTGACCTGGTCCTTGATCTGCTGCTGTACGTCGCTCATTTGCCGCCTCTCGGTAATAGTTGAGCAATTTGCTCAGGATTTTAACTTGCCTCCGGTCACCCGCGCAATCCCGGCCAGGTCGGGCCAGCTGACGATGCCCTCGAATCCCGACCGAACGAGCAGCTCGCGCACCGCGGCGTCCTGCCCCTGGCCGTGCTCGAGCAGCAGCCACCCGGCCGGCTGCAGGTGCTTCGCAGCGCCCGCCGCGATCGCCCTCAGCGCCGCCAGCCCGTCGGCGCCGGCCGCCAGCGCATCCCTCGGCTCGAAGCGCAGGTCCCCTTGCGCCAGGTGCGGGTCGCCCTCGGCGATATAAGGCGGATTCGAGGCCACCAGGTCGAAGCGCTCGCCTGCGAGCGGCTCGAACCATCGCCCATGGCGAAGCTCGACCGCAAGCGCGAGTCGCATAGCGTTGCGTCTCGCCACCTCCAGCGCGGCGGCAGAAGCTTCAGTGGCGACGATCCGCGCGCGCGGCCGGTGCCGCTTGATCGCGAGCGCCACCGCACCGCTGCCGGTTCCAAGATCGACCGCGCTCGCCGCTTCTTCGTCGGCGAGGCGCGCCAGGGCCAGCTCGACCAGCAGCTCGGTTTCCGGGCGCGGGATCAGGACCGCGGGGTTCACGGCGAGCGGCAGGTCGTAGAACTCGCGCCGCCCGAGCAGGTAGGCGACCGGCTCGCCGGCCCGCCGTCGCGCGGCCCAGTCGACGAACATCGCCTCCGCCTGCGGGGGAATATCACGCTCGGCGTGCGCGAGCACGCTCGACTCCGAGAATCCGGTCGCCTCGGAAAGGAGCAGGCGGGCCTCGCGCGGGTCGAGCCCGCATCCGGCCAGCGCCTGCCCGACCTTCACGCCGCTTCTTCGGCGAGCAGCGCGAGCTGCTCGGCCTGGTGCTCCGCGCGCAGAGCGCCGATCAGGTCGTCGAGCTCGCCGTCCATGATGCGGTCGATCTTGTGCAGCGTGAGGTTGATGCGGTGGTCGGTGACCCGGCCCTGCGGAAAGTTGTAGGTACGGATGCGTTCCGAGCGGTCGCCGGAACCGACCAGGCTCTTGCGCGCGGAGGCCGTCTTGGCCTGCTGCTCGCGCGTTTGCTTGTCCTTGATGCGCGCCGCGAGCACGGAGAGCGCCTTCTCCCGGTTCTTGTGCTGCGAGCGCGAGTCCTGGCATTCGACCACGATGCCGGTCGGCAAATGGGTGACGCGGATCGCCGACTCGGTCTTGTTGACGTGCTGCCCGCCGGCCCCAGAGGCGCGGAAAGTGTCGATGCGCAGCTCGGCAGGGTTGAGCACCACGTCGTCTATTGCGTCCGCCTCGGGAAGCACCGCCACGGTGCACGCTGAAGTGTGGATGCGTCCCTGTGCCTCGGTCTCCGGCACCCGTTGCACGCGGTGCCCGCCGGATTCGAACTTGAGCTTGGAGTAGACCCCCTGGCCGATGATGCGCGCGATCACCTCCTTGTAGCCGCCCAGCTCCGAGGGGCTCTCCGAGATGATCTCCACCTGCCAGCCCTGCCGCTCGGCATAGCGCGTGTACATCCGGAACAGGTCGCCCGCGAACAGCGCCGACTCGTCACCGCCGGTACCTGCGCGAATCTCGAGGAAGGTGTTGCGCTCGTCGTTCGGATCGCGAGGCAGCAGCACCTTCTGCAGTTCACCTTCCAGCTGTTCCATCGTCGCGCGAGCCTCCTTCAGCTCGTCCTCGGCGAACGACTTCATCGCCGGGTCCAGCGCCATGTCTTTTGCCGCGACAGCATCGCGCTCAGCCTGGCGAAAGCGCTCGTAGAGCGAAACGAGCCCGCTCAGCTCCGAGTGCTCGCGCGAAAGTTTCCTGAACTGATCCATGTCGCGCGTCGCGCCCTCCGCCGCGAGCAGGCCGTTCAGCTCGCCCAGGCGCGCCGAGAGGTTGTCCAGCTTGGTGCGAAGCGAAGGTTTCACGGCGAAGCCGGACGTCCCGGTGCCGCGCGCAGCTAGCGCGCGACGCGGAACAGCCGCGCGACGGTTTCGCTCAGGCGTTCGCGCTCTTCACCTGCGGCTTCGTTCAGTGCCTGGGTGGGCGGATGCAGAAGCTTGTTGGCAAGCCCCTGCGAGAGCGCCTCGAGCACCCGCTTCGGATCGTCGCCGCGCTGCAGCAGCTTCAGCGCGCGCTCGAGCTCGTGCTGACGCGCCTGCTCGGCCTGCTCGCGCAGGGCCCGGATCAAGGGAACGGTCTCGCGCACCTGCATCCAGTGCATGAAGTGGCCGACCTGTGAGTCGATGATCGCCTCGGCCTGCTCGACCGCGGATCGGCGCGCGTCGAGGTTCGCCGCCACGATTTCGCCAAGGTCGTCCACCGTGTAGAGGAAGACGTCGTCCAGCTCGGCCACCTCCTGCTCGATGTCGCGCGGCACCGCGAGATCGACCATGAACATCGGCCGCCGGCGCCGTGCCCGCAACGCGCGCTCGACCATTCCCTTGCCGAGGATCGGCAGCGACGAGGCGGTGCACGACACCACCACGTCGTGCTCGTGCAGCTTGTCGGCGAGTTCCTTGAGCTCGATCGCCTGCCCGTTGAAACGGTGCGCGAGCTGGCCTGCGCGCTCCAGCGTCCGGTTCGCCACCGTGATCCGCGCCGGTCCCTGGGCCGCAAAATGCGTCGCGCAGAGCTCGATCATCTCCCCCGCGCCGATGAACAGCACCTTCTGCTCGTGCAGCGAGGGAAAGATGCGCGCCGCCAGCTTCACCGTCGCCGCCGCCATCGACACGCTGCTGGCGCCGACCTGGGTGTTGGTGCGTACCTCCTTCGCCACCGCGAAGGAGCGCTGGAACAGCTTGTGCAGCACCGTGCCGAGCGTGCCCGCGGCCTGCGCCTCGCGCACCGCGTCTTTCATCTGGCCGAGGATCTGCGGCTCGCCGAGCACCATCGAGTCGAGCCCCGAGGCGACCCGGAAAGCGTGCCGCACCGCCTGCTCGCGCGTCAGCGTGTACATGAACGGGGAAATGTCGTCGGCCCGCAGGCTGTGGTACTTAGCCAGCCAGTCGGTCGCCGCGGCCGGCTGTTCGGCCGCGAGGTAGAGCTCGGTGCGGTTGCAGGTCGACAGGATCGCCGCCTCGGAGGCGAGGCTGCGCCGCAGCTCGCCCAGCGCGTCCCGCATGCGCTCGACGTGAAACACGACCCGCTCGCGGATATCGATCGGGGCGGTCTGATGGTTCAGTCCGAGTGCAAAAAGCGCCATGTCAGCTTAAAAGGGCCCAAAAATGAGCTAACGCCTGAGATTATAAAGTGGATTCTACGGTGGACGGCGCCCGCCGAAGCTTGCGCTAGGTCAAATCCGGCGGCCGCGCAGGCGCCGCAAAGCCTCAAATTCCGACCTGCAACCCCACCTTCATCGCCTGAGCCGCCGGGATTTGGTAAAAAGCGGTCGCGTCCTGCGTATTGCTCGCCATGAACACGAAAAGCCGGTCCCGCCACAGGGCCATGCCGCGCAGCTTGCGGCCCGCCAGTAGGTCGACATGGCCGATGATGTAGTGCACCTTGTCAAGGTCGGTGCTCAGGCCCAGCTCCGCAGAGGCCGCCAGCTCGGAGGGGATATTCGGCCGCTGCATGAATCCATAGTGCAGCACCACGCGGTGAAAGCCGGAACCGAGGTCCTTGATTTCGATTCGCTCCTCCGGGTCGGTCTTGGGCTGTGGCTCGATCACCACGGTGAGGATGATCACCCGCTCGTATAGCACCCCGGTGTGCCGCACCAGCTGCTGCAGCGCGGGGGGCGTCTGCTCGAGGCGCCCGGTAAAGAATACCCCCGCGCCGGGGATTCTCGGGATACGCTCCGCCTCGGCCCGTCCGATGAACGTTTCGAGCGTCGAGGCGGTCTCGGCGATCCGCTCGGCCAGCAGGCTCGCGCCCTTGCGCCAGGTGGCCAGCGCGGCGAACAGTACCAGGCCGATCAGTACCGGCAGCCAGCCGCCCTCTGGGATCTTGAGCAGGTTCGAGCCGAGGAAGCCGAGGTCGATCGAAAGGAACCCGATCAGGAACAGCAGCGCCGCGGGCAGACTCCAGCCGCCGCGCTCGCGCGCGACGTTGAACGCCAACAGCGTGGTGATCGCCATAGTCGAGTTGACCGCCACGCCGTAAGCGGCGGCCAGGTTGCCCGAGGTGCGGAATGCGAGCACCAAGCCGATCGCCGCCACCATCAGGACCCAGTTCACCGCCGGCATATAGATCTGGCCGCGCGCGTCGGCCGAGGTCTGATCGACCGTCAGGCCCGGCAGCAGGCCGAGGTGCACGGCTTGCCGGGTAAGCGAAAAGGCCCCGGTGATCACCGCCTGCGACGCGATGCAGGTGGCGGCCGTGGCGAGGATGATCAGCGGATATAGCCCCCAGGCCGGAGCCAAATGGAAGAACGGATGGATGCCGTTGCCGGGCTCGGCGATCAGCAGTGCGCCCTGGCCGAAATAGTTGATCAGCAGCGCGGGCAGCACGAAAGCGAACCAGACCCGGCGGATCGGCTTGCGGCCGAAGTGCCCCAGGTCCGCGTACAGCGCCTCGCCGCCTGTAGCGACCAGGAACACCGCATAGAGAATGAAGTAGCCGCTCCAGCCGTTGTCGACGAAGAACCGCACCGCGTACCACGGGTTGATCGCGAGCAGCACTTGCGGCGCCTGCAGAATCCCTCGCACGCCGAGCAGCGCGAGCACCACGAACCACACCAGCGTCAACGGCCCGAACACCGCGCCTACCGCCGCCGTCCCGTGCCGTTGCACCGCGAACAGCGCAAACAGGATGAGCGCCGTGATCGGTATGACGTAATCATGCAGATGAGGCGCGGCGACCTGCAGGCCCTCCACCGCGCTCAGCACCGAGATCGCGGGCGTGATCATGGCGCCGCCGTAGAGCATCGAGGCGCCGAGAATGCCAATCAGGATGAGCGCGCGGCGGCGCCACTTGTCCTGATCGCGATCCGGGCGCAGCAGCGCGATCAGGGCGAAGATACCGCCCTCGCCCCGGTTGTCCGCCCGCAGCACGTAGACCATGTACTTGAGCGAGATGACCAGCACCAGGGTCCAGAACACTAGCGAGAGCACCCCGAGCACGTTGTCGGCCGTGACGGGGATCGGATTCTTGCCGGCGAAGCATTCGCGCAGCGCGTAGATCGGGCTGGTGCCGATGTCTCCGTACACCACCCCGAGCACCGCGATGGCGAGCACCGCAAACGATTGACTGTGCGCCGTCGCCGGCGGCGCGCGTTTCAGTGCCTCCTGCTGGGCGTTGCGTCCCCCGCTGTCGTCGTGCTCAGCGGGCACGATCGCTCATCGACTAGTAGACCGTCCGGCAAGTCGAGCCCGCAAAGCGCCACGCGGTGATCTTTCCTTCGGGACTCACCATGAAGTCCACCGTGCACGAGGTCTTGACCGGGTCGCCCTTGTTGTAGGTGTAGAGCTTGTCGCTCGACCCCGGCAGGATGCTGTCGGGCTTGCCCCATGCCTTGACGAGGTCGTTGACGTCGCGGCCCTGCCACGAGCTCACCTTCGCCCTGAAGGCCTCTTGATTCGGAATGCCCGCGCAGCCGGCGACAACGAGCGCAATGCCTGCCGTAATTGACCAGAATTTCATCCTCGGATCCGCCTTCGATGACGACGCGGGCTATTTGAGCACAGGTCGCGCGACGGCGAAAGCGCCGAACAGCGACGATCTGATAGTCTCCTGCCTGACTTTTCCTGCCGGAGGGGGGCCTGCGGAACTTGCCGCAAAGCGTCGGTCGATATGCGCTGTTGCGCGAGCTAGCTCGCGGCAGCACGGCGACCGTATACCTGGCGCGCGACCCCGTCGCCGAGCGCGAGGTCGCCGTCAAGGTGTTCAGGCACGCGCCGGGGGATCCCGGTCTGACGCGCGGCACGCATCGCGCAAGCTTCCTGAACGAAGCGGCGCTGGTCGGCAGGCTCCACCACCCGCACATCGTCGCGCTGCTCGACGCGGGGGTCGAGCCCGGTTACAGCTACGTCGTGATGGAGTACGTTCCTGGCGGCACCCTGGCGCAGCACACCGCAGCCGACAGGCTGCTGCCACTGGAGCGCGTGATCGAGTCCGCTTTCAAGCTCAGCCGCGCGCTCGACTATGCGCTGCAGCACGGGGTGCTCCATCGCGACATCAAGCCGGCGAACGTCCTGCTTTCGCAACTCTTGGACGTCAAGCTGACGGATTTCGGCGTCGCAAGAATCGAGAGCGCCACTCACACGGAAATCACGGGTGTCGGCTCGCCGGCCTACATGTCACCCGAGCAGCTGGCCGACCTGCCGCTCGACCAGCGGAGCGACATCTATTCGCTGGGAGCGATGATGTACCAGCTGCTCGCGGCACGGCTGCCGTTTAATGCCCCTTCAGCCGGCGAGCTGATGCGATTGATGGCCAACCAGGAGGCTCCGCGCCTGCGCACGCTGCGGCCCGAGCTGCCCGAGGCAATCGAGGCAGCCGTGTGGCGCGCCATGCAGAAGGACTCGAACCTGCGCTACCAGAGCTGGGCCGACTTCAGTACGGACCTGTCGATCAGCCTTGCGTCATTGCGCTGAGGTCAGCGCCGCTGCCGCCACACCCACGGGGCGACCGGATGCCTGCGCCGCCAGAGGCCGCGGCGGTGCTCCCGCGCGTCGGTCTCGAGCCGAAACAGGGCGGAAGTCGGGGCCGCGTAGCGCCGGTCGACCCACGCCGCTCCCCGGCGCACCTGCTCACCGTTCGCGTTGATGCCGGCGCACATCACTCGCCCGGCGAGATGCCCTTCGGGGTCCGCGCCCTGGTCCTCGACGGTTACGGTCTTACCGCCGCACAGCTCCGCCAGCGACTGTCGGGAGCGGATCCCGTGCGGTTGATCCTTCTTGGGCGCCGCGATGCCCGCCAACCGCATCGTGGTCCGGAGCCCGCTGGCGAACTGGATCGTCAGCGTGTCCCCGGCGGCGACGCTCACCACGCGTCCGGCCACCCCTTCCCCCCTCGCCGGGAAGACGCACGAGCACGCCAGCAGAAATCCTGCAATCGAGGCGACGGCGCGGCGGATCATTCGGGATTCTCCCCTTGCCGATCAACGAAACCTCGGCTCCCTGCGCGTCGTCACGGGCCCCTCGCGATCGGGGGCCTTCGGCGCCGCAGGAGCATACTCGTCTTCCGCGACCTCGACCAAATGCCGGACACTGTCCCGGATATCGTAGAGCGTCGCGAGCGGGCCGAGAATCACCCCCGCGCCGATCGTGCCGAGCACCAGCCCGATCAGCGCGCCAATTCCCGGCCCGAAACCGAAGGCGGCAAGGCCGTACTGCCTCCCGGCGTCGAAATACCCTGCCACGGTCGAACCCACGATCATGAGAAGCGCCGCGACGACGATTGTCGCGCGGCCTATTGCTGAAAGAATCCTGATCATCCTCTTGGCCCTCCCGGCGACTGCGGCGCTGCGCCACCGCTAACCCGGCACATTATGCGCACAACTGCTGCAGGCGAGCGTGCCGTACTTCGCACACTGGCGCTTGTACCAGCGCTTCTTGAGACCCACCTCGAGCGCGTGCGGCAGGACCTCGAGCGTCTAGACGAGAATCAGGTCCACGCATACCGTTTGCGCTAGGCGCGGCGCAGGATCGCCTGGTTGTGCGGCGTCACCTCGATCGGCAGTCCGCGCGCGGCGGCGAACTCCGAGAAGGCGAGGCGCGCGCCCGGCCAGCCGTAGTCGTCGCTCAGGATTGCGCCGCCTGGCAGGATCCGGTCGTAGAAGTAGTTGAGGGCATCCGCGGTGGGGTCGTAAAGGTCGACGTCCACGTGAACAAAGCGGTAGCGCCGCTCGGCGAGGCCGTAGAAGCTGTAGGGGATCCATCCGGGATGGAAGGTGATGCGCGGAAACTCCCTCAGGTTGGACTGCACCAACTCGAGCGGAGCGCGAAACTGACCCGCGCCGGTATTCGCGCGCAGCGACGCGGCGTCGGGATCGTCCTCCGGAATCGCGTCCTCCGGCATGGGCTCGGATAGGCCCTGGAAAGAGTCGAACACATGGTAGCCGCCGCCGTCGAACGCGCGCCGCTCAGCGCGCAGGGTCTGGCACATAAGGTGCGACGACAGTCCCCGGAAGCAGCCGCACTCGGCGACGTCTCCCGCGACGCCGCGCGTCAAGGCGAGCTGGGCAGCGAGCTCCTGCAGGCGCGGCCGGCGGCGCAAGGGGACGGCCGAAGTGCCGGTCGCTTTCAGTGCCGCGACGTAGAGGGTGTCGAACTCGCGGCTGCACTCCGCGCTCACCGGGGACCAGTCCGCGTGCAGCGCCGCCGCCAGATCGTCGTAGCGCCCCAGATACTGCAGCGTCACCAGCAGCGCGCCCAGCGCGACGCGCCGCTGCGCGGCGTCGGGATACTTGCTGCTCTCGAGGTTCGCACGCAGCGTGAGCTCGAAAGCCGCCGAGTCCGGGAACGCGGCAAGCGAGGTGGCGGCGATACCCGCCTCGACGAGCAATTCGGTCAGATCCTGGGGCAGCACCTGGTTTGGCTTCGCCGCAACGAAACGGTAGGGAGATGGTAACCGATCGGCGGCCACGCCTCGCGGACCCGCATCGTCGCAAGGTTGATCCGCGCGGGTAGTGCGTCGCGCTGCTGACAATGCAGTTGCCGCGTATTGCGCGAGTTGCAGCGCCTCACGTGCAAGGGCTTGAAAGCGTTGGTGGCCAAGGGCGGAATCGAACCACCGACACAAGGATTTTCAGTCCTCTGCTCTACCAACTGAGCTACTTGGCCGTGCCGGACGCGCCCGAGTGCTGCGGCGCGCGTTGGGAGGCCCGAATTATAAGGGCAACGGCGCGTTCACAAAAGAAAAAGGGCGCCGAAGCGCCCTCTTCTGACAAGACAGGATGGGGTCCAGGGGAAACCGTGGGTTTCCCCTGTTCCTATTACATGTCCATACCGCCCATGCCACCCATGCCACCCATGCCGCCCATGCCGCCCATGTCGGGCATGGAGCCGCCGCCCTTCTTGTCCTCGACCAGCTCCGCCACCATGGCGTCGGTCGTGAGCATCAGGCCGGCCACCGAAGCCGCGTTCTGCAGCGCGGTGCGGGTCACCTTGGTCGGGTCGATCACGCCCATTTCGACCAGGTCGCCGTACTCGTCGGTCTGGGCGTTGTAGCCGTGGTTGCCCTTGCCTTCGAGCACCTTGTTCAGCACCACCGAGGGCTCCGCGCCGGCGTTGAAGACGATCTGGCGCATCGGCTCTTCCAGGGCGCGCAGCACGATCTTGATGCCGGCTTCCTGGTCGTGGTTTTCGCCCTTGAGGTTCTTGATCGACTGGCGCGCGCGCACCAGGGCGACACCGCCGCCCGGCACGACGCCTTCCTCGACCGCCGCACGGGTCGCGTGCAGCGCGTCCTCGACGCGGGCCTTCTTCTCCTTCATCTCGACTTCGGTCGCGGCGCCGACTTTGATCACCGCCACGCCGCCGGCCAGCTTGGCCACGCGCTCCTGCAGCTTCTCTTTGTCGTAGTCGCTGGTCGCCTCGTCGATCTGAACCCGGATCTGCTTGACGCGCGCCTCGATCTGCTTCTTCTCGCCCGCGCCGTCGATGATCGTGGTGTTTTCCTTGGCGCACTCGACCTTCTTGGCGCGGCCGAGATCCTTCAGCGTCGCGTTCTCGAGCTTGAGCCCGAGCTCTTCGCTGATCACCGTGCCGCCGGTCAGGATCGCCATGTCCTCGAGCATCGCCTTGCGACGATCGCCGAAGCCCGGCGCCTTGACCGCACAGGTCTTGAGAATGCCGCGGATGTTGTTCACTACCAGGGTGGCGAGCGCCTCGCCTTCGACTTCCTCGGCGATGATCAGCAGCGGCTTGCCGGCCTTGGCGACCTGCTCCAGCAGGGGCAGCAGTTCGCGGATCGACGAAACCTTCTTGTCGTACAGCAGGATGTACGGGTCATCGAGCGCGGTGATCTGCTTCTCGGGGTTGTTGATGAAGTACGGCGACAGGTAGCCGCGGTCGAACTGCATGCCTTCGACCAGATCGAGCTCGTTGTTGAGCGACTTGCCGTCCTCGACCGTGATCACGCCTTCCTTGCCGACCTTGTCCATCGCATCGGCGATGATCTTGCCGATATCGGCGTCGGCATTGGCCGAGATCGAGCCGACTTGGGCGATTTCCTTCGTCGTGGTGCAGGGCTTGGAGACCTTCTTCAGCTCCTCGACCACGGCCGAAACGGCCTTGTCGATGCCGCGCTTGAGGTCCATCGGGTTCATGCCCGAGGTGACGTACTTCATCCCCTCGCGCACGATCGCCTGCGCCAGCACGGTGGCGGTCGTGGTGCCGTCGCCGGCGACGTCCGAGGTCTTGGAGGCGACTTCCTTCACCATCTGCGCGCCCATGTTCTCGAACTTGTCCTTCAGCTCGACTTCCTTGGCGACCGATACGCCGTCCTTGGTGACCGTCGGCGCGCCGAACGAGCGCTCGAGCACGACGTTGCGGCCCTTGGGTCCGAGCGTGATCTTCACCGCATCAGCAAGAATGTTCAGGCCGTGGACCATCTTGGCCCGCGCGCCGTCGTGGAAACGTACTTCTTTTGCAGCCATGTGCTTCTCCTAATCGATTCGATTGAACTGTGACGGGGCTCAGGCGCCTTCGACCACGCCCATGATGTCTTCCTCGCGCATCACGAGGAGCTCGTCGCCCTTCACCTTCACGGTCTGCCCGGAGTACTTGCCGAACAGCACGCGGTCGCCGACCTTGACGTCGAGCGGGATCAGCTTGCCGTCGTCGCCTTTCTTGCCCTTGCCCACGGCGACGATCTCGCCCTGGTCCGGCTTCTCGGCGGCGGTGTCGGGAATCACGATCCCACCGGCGGATTTGCGTTCCTCTTCGATTCGCTTGACGATCACGCGATCATGCAGCGGACGGATTTTCATGCGGCTCTCCACGATAGATACATTAAAATTGTTTAACTTACAAAGGGTTGGAGGTCTCCAGCCCAGGCAAATCAGGGTTTTGTTAGCACTCACCTGTTGCGAGTGCTAATGATAGTGACGAATGGGCGCGGTTTCAAGGCCCCGGGTGCCGTATTTCGGAAATCCTCGTGCCGGTGCCATCGGTTCCTGAGGCCGGCCGCGGAGCACGCTGCACGGCCGGGAACGCCGGCCGCAAGCCGTTGTCATCTGCTTGACCCCCGTCAAGCCGGCGCGCGTGAAGCGTCGTACGCTGGCAATGGGAAACTGGGCAGGCACAGGAGCCGTCATGAACAACGAAGCCGTCAGCCGTGAAAAGCTCGTCACCGATGTCAAGGTCGTGCTGTCGGACGCCGAAGATCTGTTGCGCGCCACCGCCGCGGACGCGAGCGAGCGCGTGAAGAGCCTGCGCCCGAAGCTCGAAGAAAGCGTTCGCGCCGCCAGGGCGCGGGTAACGGAAGCCGAGCGCGCCGCAGTCGACAAGGCGAAGGCTGCCGCGGTCGCGACCGATCGCTTCGCGCACGAGAACCCGTGGAAGACCGCGGGGATCGCGGGCGCGATCGGGCTGCTGCTCGGGCTGGTGATCGGGCGGCGCGGTTAGGAGCGGGCTAGAGCCCGAGGTCGCGCCACATCGCGTCGACCCTGTCGCGCACCGCCGCGTCCATCGCGATCGGTCGGCCCCAGGTTCTGCTCGTCTCGGCGGGCCATTTGTTGGTCGCGTCGATGCCCATCTTTGAGCCGAGCCCCGCCACCGGGCTGGCGAAGTCGAGGTAGTCGATCGGGGTGTTCTCGGCGATGAGGGTATCGCGCGCCGGGTCCACCCGCGTGGTGATCGCCCATACGACTTCCTTCCAGTCGCGCACGTCGACGTCGTCGTCGCACACGACGATGAATTTCGTGTACATGAACTGGCGCAGGAAGCTCCAGATGCCGAACATCACCCGCTTGGCGTGGCCCGGGTACTGCTTCTTCATGCTCACAACGGCCATCCGGTACGAGCAGCCCTCCGGCGGCAGGTAGAAGTCGACGATCTCCGGAAACTGCTTCACCAGCAGCGGCACGAACACCTCGTTCAGCGCCACGCCGAGCATCGCCGGCTCGTCGGGCGGCTTGCCGGTATAGGTCGAATGGTAGATCGGCTCGCGGCGCATGGTGATGCGTTCGATTGTCAGCACCGGGAAGCGCTCGGCCTCGTTGTAGTAGCCGGTGTGGTCGCCGAACGGGCCTTCGAGCGCCGCATCGTCGGGATGGATCGCGCCCTCGAGCACGATTTCGGCGCTCGCCGGCACCTGAAGCTCGCTGCCGATGCATTTCACCAGCTCGGTGCGCGCTCCGCGCAGCAGTCCCGCAAACTGGTACTCCCCCAGCGAATCCGGCACCGGCGTGACCGCGGCGAGCATCGTCGCCGGATCGGCGCCGAGCGCGACCGCCACCGGGAACGGCTCGCCCGGATGCGCGAGCGCGTGGTCGCGGAAGTCGAGCGCGCCGCCGCGGTGCGCAAGCCAGCGCATGATCACGCGGTTCGGCGCGATCACCTGCTGCCGGTAGATGCCGAGGTTCGCGCGCGGCTTGTGCGGCCCACGCGTGACGGTCAGGCCCCAGGTGATCAGCGGACCGGCATCGTCGGGCCAGCAGGTTTGCACCGGCAGCTGGCCGAGATCGACCTGTGCGCCCTCGCGCACCACCTCCTGGCAGGGCGCGGAGCCGACCTGCCTGGGCGCCATGTCGAGCACCTTCGAGACCAGGCCGCGCAGCTGCGGCAGCTTGTCCCAGACATCTCGCAGGCCCTTTGGCGGATCCGGCTCGCGCAGCGCCGCGAGCAGCTTGCCGATCTCGCGCAGCGCGGGCGCGGGCGAGGCATCCGCCTCGACGCCCATCGCGAGCGCGATGCGGCGCACGGTGCCGAACAGATTGCCCAGCACCGGCATCGAGTGCCCCGCGGGGCGCTCGAACAGGACCGCGGGACCGCCGGCGCGCAGCACGCGATCGCAAATCTCGGTCATCTCGAGGCGAGGCGAAACGCTCGCCGAGACCCGCTTGAGCTCGCCCAGCGCCTCGAGCTGGCCGATGAACTCGCGCAGGTCGGCGTAACGCACTAGCGCCTCACCGTCAGGAGCCGCTCGCTGGCCGCTTCCGCGAAGTCGTACAGCATCGCATCGCGCCCGCGCACCGGGTAAGCGCGCTCGACCGCCCCCAGCGTCAGCGTGAGCGTGGTGACGCCGAACCAGCCCAGCGCGAACAGCGCCGCGGCCCACAGCACCAGCGCGACCGCCAGCACCGGAAGCGCGCGGGCGAGAGACTGCAGGGAGAGAAAGACCGAGATCACCGCGCTGGCCACGGCGTGTGCGCTATGCACCTGCGCCGCAACCTCGTCCGCGGCCGCGCCTGCGAGCCCTGCCAGCGGCCCGGACAGCGCCACCAGGATCAGCGCGATCACGATCAGCGCGGCCCCCCAGCCGAGCTTGTTCTCCTCGCGCGCGAATGCCACGCGTATCGCGGCCACTCCGTCCATCGGGATCGCCTCGAGGGAGCCATCGCCGCGATGCAGCATCGAATGAGGGAACAGCATCAGGTGCGTGCCGCGCAGCGGCCCGCTCGTGAAATCGTAGGTGGTGATCGGTGCGTCGGCGTTGCTCATCACCAGGGAAGGGCCATCGGATAGGAAAGCGCGATGCCCGCGAAGACCGCCGCGCCGACCCAGTTGTTGTGCCGGAACGCCTTGAAGCAGCCTTCGCGCGAGCGACCGCGGATGAGCCAATAATGATAGCCCATCATCGTCCAGGCCACCGCCAGTCCACCATAGTAAGGCAGCCCAAGGCGGCGCTCGGCGCCGATCCACACGAGCAGCAGCATCGTCGCCGCGTAGCACGCCATCACCGCTGCGACGTCGAAGCGCCCCAGCGTCAGCGCGGAGGTCCGGATCCCGAGCTTGACGTCGTCGTCGCGGTCGACCATCGCGTATTCGGTGTCGTAGGCAATCGCCCAGAACACATTGGCCGCCAGAAGCACCCAGGCTTCCAGCGGAAGCCGGTTCTGTACCGCCGCGTAGGCCATCGGAATGCCGAAGCCGAAGGCAATGCCGAGATAGGCCTGCGGCAGGGCGAAGAAGCGCTTGGTGAAAGGATAGCTGACCGCCACCGCGAGCCCGAGCAGCGAAAGCAGGATCGCGAAGCGATTGAGGAACAGCACGAGGCCGAACGCCAGCAGCGCGAGGATCGCCCCCACCGCGAGCGCTTCGGCGGGTGATATTTCGCCCGCCGCAAGCGGCCGGCTGCGCGTGCGCTCGACATGGGGGTCGAAGTGGCGGTCGGCGAAATCGTTGATCGCGCAGCCCGCCGAGCGCATCAGCAGCGTGCCGACCACGAACACGATCAGGATTCGCGCCGATGGGCGACCGTTCGACGCCAGCCACACCGCCCACAGCGTCGGCCACAGCAGCAGCAGCGTGCCGATCGGCTTGTCGAGCCGGATCAAGCGCTCGTATGCGTCCAGCCGCCTGGCGATGGCCTCGCGGTTCATGCAGGCGGGATCATAGCTCAGACCTTCGCGTAGTCCTGCCGCCCGGTCAGCCAGCGAGCAACGTGCGCACGGGCGCGCTCGGGATCGTCCTTCAGCAGCGCCTCGGCCGCTTCGCGGGCGGCGCGGACCAGGGCTTCGTCGCGCTCCAAGTCGGCGAAGCGCAGCAGCGGAACTCCGCTCTGGCGCTCGCCCAGCACCTCGCCCGGACCGCGCAGCATAAGGTCGCGGCGCGCGATCTCGAAGCCGTCGGAACTCTCGAACACGACCTTTAGGCGTTCCCGCGCGGCCTCCGAGAGCGGCGCGGCGTAGAGCAGGATGCACACGCTTTTGCGCGCGCCACGGCCGACGCGGCCGCGCAGCTGGTGCAGCTGCGCGAGCCCGAAGCGCTCGGCATGCTCGATCACCATCAGCGACGCGTTCGGGACGTCGACGCCCACCTCGATCACCGTCGTGGCCACCAGCAGCTGAACCCGGCCCGCCGCAAAAGCCTCCATTGCGGCGGCCTTCTCGGCCGCCGCGAGGCGCCCGTGCACCAGGCCGACGCGCAACTGCGGCAGCTCGCGCGTGAGCGTCGCGTAGGTATCCAGCGCGGTCTGCAGCTCGCCCTCCTTGGACTCCTCGATCACGGGACAGACCCAGTACGCCTGCTGCCCCTCGGCGCAGGCCTCGCGGATACGCGCCAGCACCTCGCCGCGCCGCGCGTCCGCCACCAGCCGCGTCGCCACCGCGCGCCTGCCAGGAGGCAGCTCGTCGATCACCGAGACGTCGAGATCAGCGTAGTAGCTCATCGACAGCGTGCGCGGGATCGGCGTTGCGCTCATCATCAGCTGGTGGGGCACAAGCGGCGCGCCGCCGGCACGGGCTTCGCCCTTCTTGCGCAGACTCAAGCGCTGCTGCACGCCGAAGCGATGCTGCTCGTCGACGACCGCCAGGCCGAGCCGCGCGAACTCGACGCCGCGCTGGAACAGCGCGTGCGTGCCGATTGCGATCGCGACCTCGCCCGCGGCGAGCGTCTCCTGTGCCGCGCGCTTTTGCTTGGCCGACAGGCCGCCGTGCAGCCAGGCGATGTTCACGCCGAGCGGCGCGAGCCACTCGGAGAACTTGCGAAAGTGTTGCTCGCCGAGCAGCTCGGTCGGCGCCATGACCGCGGCCTGGCGGCCCGCGTCGGCGGCCGCGAGACAGGCGATCGCGGCGACGATGGTTTTGCCGCTGCCGACGTCGCCCTGCAGCAGGCGCTGCATCGGATGCGGTTCGGCGAGGTCGCGCAGCACCTCCGCCACCACCCGCGCCTGCGCTTGCGTGAGCCTGAACGGCAGCTTGCCGAGGAATCGCCGCAGCAGCGGACCGTCGGATCCGAGCGCGGGCGCGGTGCGGCCGCGCCGCGCGCGGTAGGCAAGGCGCAGCGAGAGCTGCTGCGCGAGCAGCTCGTCGAATTTCATGCGCTGCCAGGCCGGGTGCGTGCGCGCCGCGAGCGCTCCAAGATCCGCCTCCGGCGGCGGCAGGTGCAGCAGCCGCACGCTCTCGCCGAAGCGCTCGAGGCCGTAGCGCGCAAGGACCGCCTCGGGCAGGGTGTCCTGCAGATCGGACTCCTCGAGCGCCTGCAACACCATCTTTCGCAGCGCCTGCTGGCCGAGCCCCGAGGTGGTCGGATAGATCGGCGTCAGCGCGGCCGCCAGCGGCTCGCCCTCGCGCACGATGCGGTAGCGCGGGTGCGCCATCTCGGCGCCGAACCAGCCCGGGCGAACCTCGCCGAAGGCGCGCACGCGCCGGCCCTGCTCGGCGGCGCGCTCGAACTGCTTCAGCTGGCTGCCATAGAAATTGAAGAACCTCAGCGCCAGCGGCTCGCCTTCGCATTCGGCGTGGACCACCAGCTGGCGCCTGGGGCGGTACGCCACTTCGGCGCGCCGCACGGCGGCCTCGACCAGTACCGGCTTGCCGGCCGGCGCCAGGCGCGGTGAAGTGAGCTCCGTTTCGTCCTCGTAGCGCAGCGGCAGGTGCAGCACCAGGTCGAAGCGCGACCGGATGCCGAGTTTGGCGAGCTTCGCCTCGGCGCTCACCCCGCGTGCAGGATGGCGTCGATCTCGACCAGCGCGCCGCGCGGCAGGCTCGCGACGCCGACTGCGGCGCGCGCGGGGTAGGGCTCCTTCAGGTAGCGGGCCATGATCTCGTTGACCCTTGCGAAATGCGCAAGGTCGGTGAGATAGACGGTCATGCGCACGGTGTGCTCGAGGCCGAGTCCCGCAGCGGCCGCGACCGCGGACAGGTTGCGAAAGACGCGGTCGATCTGGGTCTCGATGCCATCGACCAGCTGCATCGAGACCGGGTCGAGGCCGATCTGCCCGGAGAGGTATACGGTATCCCCGGCCCGCATGGCCTGCGAATAGGTTCCGATCGCGGCAGGGGCGTCCTTTGACTGGATTGGCGTCTTCATCTTCGGCACGAGGGTAAAATCGCAATGGCAGTCCACTCATCTTAGCCGAAATGCCCTCCCCGCTGATCTCGAACCTCGAGAAGATGCTCGGCACGCCGCGCGACGGCGCGCTGCTGCGCTACTCGCTCGGCTCCGAGTACCTCAAGGCGGGCGAACCCTCGCGCGCGGCAGAATATCTGCGCGAGGCGGTGGCGCGAGATCCAGCGTATTCCGCTGCCTGGAAAGCGCTCGGCAAGGCCCTGGCGGACGGCGGGCGCGCGGCCGAGGCGCTCGAGGCCTATCGCCGGGGTATCGAGGTCGCGCAAGCGAAAGGCGACAAACAGGCCGAAAAGGAAATGACGGTGTTCGCCCGCCGGCTCGAACGGAGCCTCCAAGGTTGAGCTTCTTCCAGGGTCTGCGCCAGGCGGTACTCGGGGCGCCGCTCGACCCTCTGTCGAACAAGACAAGGCACAGCATCGCGCTGGTCGCGTTCTTCGCCTGGGTCGGGCTGGGCGCCGACGGCATTTCCTCGTCCTGCTACGGACCGGAAGAGGCCTTCCGCGCGCTCGGCCCGCACGCCCATCTCGGACCCTACCTGGCGCTCGCCACGGTGGCCACGGTGTTCATCATCGCGCTCGCCTACAACCAGGTGATCGAGCTGTTTCCAACCGGCGGCGGCGGCTACCGCGTCGCGACGCGTCTGCTCGGGCCGACTGCGGGCGTCGTCACGGGCGCCGCGCTGCTGGTCGACTACGTGCTGACGATCGCGATCTCGGTCGCGGCCGGCGTCGATGCGCTGTTTTCCCTGCTTCCGGTCGGGGTGCACCACTACAAGCTCGCCGCCGGCCTCGTCATCATCGTCGCGCTGATGCTGCTCAACCTGCGCGGCATGAAGGAGGCGATCAAGGTCCTGCTGCCGATCTTCCTCGGCTTCGTCGCAACCCACGCCGTGCTGATCGGCTACGGCATCCTGGCGCATGTGGGCGAGTTCAGCCGCCTGATCCCGGAGATGACCGCCGACACGCGCGCGCTCGGCAACGCGATCGGATGGGCGCCGATGGCAGCCTTCCTGCTGCTCGCGTACGCGCAGGGCGGCGGCACCTACACCGGGCTGGAAGCGGTCTCCAACAACGTGAACGTGCTCGCCGAGCCGCGCGAGCACACCGGCAAGCTGACCATGCTGTTCATGGCGCTGTCGCTCGCCTTTACCGCCGGCGGCATCATCCTGGTCTACCTGCTGTGGCACGTGGCGCCGGTCGAGGGGCGCACCTACAACGCGATCGCCTTCGGCGCGGTGCTGCACGCGATGGGTTTCAACACCCCGGCAGCGAACCAGTGGGCCCTGCTGGTCGTGCTCGGGCTCGAGGCCGGCCTGTTGTTCGTGGCGGCGAACACGGGCTTCCTCGGCGGGCCCGCGGTGCTGTCCAACATGGCCGCGGATTCCTGGGTGCCGCACAAGTTCCGCTACCTGTCGACCCGCCTGGTCACCGAGAACGGCATCGTTGTCATGGGGCTCGCGGCGCTCGGCATCCTGTGGTGGACCGGAGGCAGCGTCACGCTGCTGGTGGTGCTCTACTCGATCAGCGTGTTCCTGACCTTCTCCATCTCGCTGCTGGGGCTGGCCACCTACTGGTGGCGTCAGCGCGCGAGCAAAGCGTGGCTCGGCCGGCTCCTGCTGTCGCTGCTCGGCTTCATCGTGTGCGCCGTCATCCTGAGCCTGCTGGCGGTCGAACGCCTCGAGCAGGGTGGATGGGCGGCGTTCGCGATCATCGGGGGCATCGTTCTGATCTGCGTCGCGGTGCGACGGCACTACGAATGGACCAAGACGGCACTGCGCCAGATCGACGAACAGTTCGAGAGCGTGCCTTTCGGCTCGGTCGCCGAGCCGCCGCCGCTCGTTCCGGAGGCGCCCACCGCGGTGTTCCTGGTCGGCTCCTCGCGCGGCGGCGGGCTGCACGCGCTGCTATGGGTGCAGAGAATGTTCCCCGGGCACTTCCGCAACTTCGTGTTCATCAACTCGCGCACGGTCGATGCGCGCAGCTACGGCGGCGCCGAAGACATGGAAGCGATGAAGGTCGAGGCCAACGTGGCGCTCAAATTCTTCGTCAATTTCTGCCACTCGAACGGGCTGGCGGCGAAGTCCTACCTGTCGTTCGGCACCGATCCGATCGACGGCTTCGCCGAGCTCGCGGCGCAGGTCCGGGGGGAGTTTCCCAACAGCATCTTCTTCACTTCGAAGTTGATCTTCGAGCGGGACAACTGGTTCGTCAGCCTGCTGCACAACCAGGCCGCGCTGGTGCTGCAGGAGCGGCTGCACACAGCCGGCCTGCAGATGGTAATCCTGCCGATGAAGGTGGAGGTCTAGGGAACGAGGATCATCTTGCCCCGCACTCTTCGCCCGGCGAAGCAGGCGAGCGCGTCGGCGAAGCGCTCGAGCGGAAAGGTCGCGCTCACAAGCGGCCTGAGCTTGCCCTCGAGGTAGAGCGCGTAAAGGTCTTCCTGCACGCGTCGCACCCCGTCGGGGTCGCGCTCGCGGTAGTCGCTCCACTGCAGGCCGATCGCGGAGATGTTCTTCAGCAGGAGGTAGTTGGCCTTGATCTCCGGCAGCCGCATCGAGGCGAAGCCGACCACCACCATGCGCCCGCACCAGGCCAGCGCGCGCAGCGCGCCGTCGAACACCTCGCCGCCGACGTTCTCGAGCACGATGTCGACGCCGCGCTTGCCGACCGAGGCGCGCACCTGCTCGCGCACGCTGTCGCGCAGCCTCGGCACCGCCAGGTTGATCACGTGGTCCGCGCCGTGGCGCCTGGCGAGCTCGCCCTTCTCCACGCTCGTGACGCCCGCGATCACGGTCGCGCCGAGCGCCTTGGCGATCTCGACCCCTGCCAGCCCGACGCCGCCCGAGGCGCCAGTCACCAGCACCGTTTCCCCCTCGCGGTAGCCGGCGCGCTCGACCAGGGCGAAGTGCGAAGTCTGGTAGGCCAGCCCCAGCGCCGCGCCCTCCTCGAAGCCCATCGGCTCGGGCAGGCGGTAGCAGGTCGCCTCCGGCGAGAGCGTCTTTTCGGCGTAGGTGCCGTACTCACGCTGCGCCATGACGCGGTCGCCCGGCTTGAAGCGGGTCACCCCGGGGCCGACCGCGCTCACCACGCCGGCGACCTCCTTGCCGGGGCTGAACGGGAGCGCCGGCAGGAACTGGTACTTGCCCTCGATCACGAGCATATCGGGATAGTTCACCCCGATCGCGCGCGCGTCGATCACCAATTCGCCGGGCCCGGGCACGGGATCGGGAACCCTCTCCACGCCCGCCGAGCGGAACGGGCCGTGCTCATGAACGATCACCGCGCGCATCGGGTCAGTGCGCGATCCCCTGGCCGCCGTCGAGGTAGATCGTCTCGCCGGTGAGGAAGGGAAGGTCCTCTGAAAAAAGCGCCGCCGCCAGCCGTGCCACGTCGTCGACGCCGCCCGCGCCGCCGGTGGGCACGCGCGCCTGGAGGAAAGCGCGCAGCGCGCCCTTGTTCATCGCCTCGGCGTTGAGCTCGGTCTCGATGTAGCCGGGCGCGACATCGAGCACACGGATTTGCTTCGGCGCCCACTCGACCGCCAGGCAGCGCGTGATCGCGCCGACCGCGGCCTTGGAAGCGCAGTAGGCGAGGTTCTGCTTGACGCCCAGCTTGTCGAAGAACGAGCCGATATTGACGATCGTGCCGCCGGAGCGCTCCAGGTACGGATAGACCTCGCGACAGCAGAGGAACACCGAGCGCGCGTTGGTGTCCATCACCTCCTCGTAGCGCGCGGTCGCGAGCCCGGCGGACTTCCCGTACAGGTGCACCCCCGCATTGTTCACCAGGCCGTCGATGCGCCCGGCCTTGTCCGCGAGGGCCTTGAATGCCTTCCTGATCGATTCTTCGTCGTTGACGTCGCAGGCGACAGGGAGCGTACCGTCGATGCCGATCCCTTTCCGTGTAAGAGAGCCGACCGTGAAGCCGCGGCGCAGCAGCTCGGCCGCGATCGCCGCGCCGATGCCGCGGCTCGCGCCGGTGACCGCGATGACCTTCGCCATCTCAGCGGTCCCTGAAAGCGGGCTTGCGCTTGTTCATGAAGGCGTCCATTCCCTCGCGCGCGTCGTCGAGCTGAAACGCCAGCGTCGACAGGTCGGCCTCGATCCTCAGCCCCTCATGCACCGGGGTCTCGAGCGCGCGCTCGACCGCCTCGCGTGCGAAGCCGAGCGCCGGCAGGCTGAAGCGTGAAAACTCCCGCGCGAAGGCGATGCCGGCGGCGAGGGCGTCGCCGTCGACGAGCCGGTTCGCGAGCCCCCATGACACCGCGGTCTGCGCGTCGACCGCCTTCGCGGTGAGGATCATCTCGAGCGCGCGGGCCTCGCCCACCGCGCGCGGCAGGCGCTGCGTGCCGCCGTAGCCCGGGATGAGGCCGAGCTTGATCTCGGGCAGCCCGAGCTTGGCGTTCGGCGTCACCAAGCGGAAGGTGCAGGCGAGCGCGAGCTCCAGGCCGCCGCCGAAGGCGTAACCGTTGACGATCGCCACCGAGGGCATCGGCAGGCGCGTGATCTTCTCCATCGCCGCCTGGCCGAGCTCGGCGCCGCGCTTGGTCTGCGCCAGCGTCCTGCCGGCGAGCTCGGCGATGTCGGCGCCGGCGCAGAACGCCTTGTCCCCCGCGCCGGTGACAAGCAGCGCGCGGGCGTCGCTCGCGGCAACCTCGTCGATCGCGCGCGACAGGTCCTCGACCAGCCCGAACGAAAGCGCATTCAGCGCCTGCGGGCGGTTGAGGCGGATGAGCGCGAACTCCTCGACGCGCGACAGTTCGATGGCCATTTCATTTCTCCTTCACGGGTTCGCTCCAGCGCACCGGCTGCGGCGCGATGCGTCCGCTCTTCGCCCACTCCTGCAGCTCGCGCTTGAGGATCTTGCCGCTGGCGGTGAGCGGAAATGCGTCCAGGACGATGAAGTACTCCGGCATGTCGTACTTCGACAAGCCTGCCGCATGCAAATGATCCAGCAGCGCATCGCCGGTAACGCGCTCGCCCTCGCGGAGAATCACCGCAAGGCAGGCCTTCTCCCCCAGGCGTGCGTCGGGCACGCCGAAGGCGGCGGCCTTCTGCACCGCGGCGTGCCTGTGCGCGAGGTCCTCGATCCGCGCCGGATGGATATTGTGGCCGCCGCGGATGATGAGGTCCTTCTTCCTGCCGACGATGCGCAAGCAACCCCGCTCGTCGAGCACGCCGAGGTCGCCGGAGAGGAACCAGCCGTCCTTGTTGAACGAGTCCTCGGTGGTGGCCTGGTTGTCGAAATAGCCGAGCATCAGCAGCGCGCCGCGGGTGCCGATCTCGCCCACGCTGCCGGCCGGCAGCTCGAGATCGGGATTGTCCTGCGCGAAGACGCGCGTCTGGTAGCCGTGGCAGGCGCGGCCGCAGGTCTCTACGATGGTTTGCGCGTCGTCCGAGGGCAGCGTGTACTGGTGCGAGCCGTTCTCGGTCATGCCGTAGATGTTCTGCGGCGTGACGCCCATGCCGAGGAAAGTCTGCGCGACCTCGCGCGGGATCGGCGAGCCGGCCATATAGAAAAGCCGTACCGCGCCGAGCTTCGCCATGCCGCGGCGCTTCGCCTCGGCGAGGATGTCGATGGCGTGGGTCGGCACGCCCATGATGTAGGTCGCCCCGCACTCGAGCGCCCAGTCGATCGGCTTCATTCCCGCCGGCGGGTCGTTGACCACCAGCTCGAAGCCCGCCGCCAGCATCTGCTCGATGGCGACGGTACCGATGTGGTGGCTCATCGGCGACAGGCTCAGCAGCACGGTCGAGTGATCGTGGCTCCAATCCGCCACCATCGCCCGGCCGTTGGCGAGCAGGGTGTTGTCCGAGTGCATCACGCCCTTGGGCACGCCAGTGGTGCCAGAGGTGAATGCGAGGTAGACGATCTTGTCGGGATCGGCGACGGGGGCAATCTCGCAGTCCGCGCCCGGCGCCGGGAAAGTGGGGCCGCCGACGTCCAACACGGCCTTCAGCGGGGGGGGCTGCACGGCGGCCGCGCCGTAACCCGTCTGCGTCACGAGCGCCGCGGCTCTCGTGCGCTCGAGCAGCTGCACGATCTCGGCCGCGGTGTAGTTCTGGTGCAGCGAGGGATTGCACACATAACCGTTTCGCGCGCAGGCGAGCAGCGCCACCACGCTCTCGGCGCGCGAAGGCAGCCACACCGCCACCCGCTCGCCGCGGCGCAGGCCGGCCCGGTGCAGGGCCGCGGCGACCGCGTCGACCCACGCCCGCAGGTCGCGCCAGCCGAGCCGGACCCGCGCGTCGCGCAGCGCGTGCGCCTGCGGCCGCTCAGCGGCGTGCCGCTCGAGCAGCGAGTAGAGCGTGTCCGTGCGCCACGCCCCCGAGGCGTAATGGCGCGCCGCCTCCTGCGGACTGAGCAGGGTAAGGATGGTGTTCACGACGCTAGCGGCCGAACTTGCCCGGGTCGGGCTTCCTCTTGGCGCGAAAAGCGTCGCCGAGCTCGTGCGATTCCCCGCTCTCCAGGTAGGGTCGCAGCAGCAGGTCGTGCGCCACCCGCGCGAGGCCGCTCACGCCGCCGTGCCGCGCGTTGAACGCGCCCTTGATGGAGGCGAGCGCGAAGGCGCCGCGCTCGGCCACCTCAAGCGCCATCTTGCGGGTTTCCTCGCGCAGCGCGCCGTCGGACACCACGCGGTTGATAAGGCCGATTGAGAGCGCCTCCTGCGCCGACAGGCGCGGGTTGAGCATCCACATTTCCTTCGCCTTCTTCTTGCCGACCAGGTCCTCGAGGTACCAGGTGCCGTAGCCGGCGTCGAAGCTGCCCATCATCGGACCGACCTGGCGGAAGACCGCGCTTTCCTTGGCGATGGTGAGGTCGCACACCACCTGCAGCACGTTGCCGCCTCCCACCGCGTAGCCGTTGACCGAAGCGATGACGGGCTTTTGCAGCCGGTCGATCGACTCGTACATCTCGAGCGTGGGCAGCACGCCGGCGTACAGCAGGGTGTCCTCCATGCCTTCCTTGCGGCCGCCTATGCAGAAGAACCTGTCGCCCGCGCCGGTGATCACCAGCACCCGGGTGCGGGTCTCGCGCCGCACCTCGTTGATGCAGTCGCGGATCTCGTGGCACATCTGTGGCGTGAACATGTTGCCGTCATCGGGACGGTTGAGCGTCAGCCAGCCGATCGGGCCGTCTTCGCTGTACAGGATGGTCTCGAAGCTCACTGCGGATTCCTCTGGTCGCCGGATGGGGCGATGATAAGCCCGCTCACGCGCTGCGCGCGAGAATGAGCCGAAACGCGCGCACTGGACCCGGCGCGCCGAGCGCCCGCACGAGCCGCGCTGCCGCGTCGCGCACTGCCGCTTCGTCGTGGCCCTCGAGCAGGACGAACGGCGCCGGCAGCCGATCGGGCGCGCCGCGCATCTTCGCCTCGGGGTTGGGCACCTGCGTCGTCTTCGCATCGGGGATCGCGAGCCGCAGCCTGCCCGCGCCCGCGCCCGCGCCCGCCTCCAGGATCCTCGGCACATCGCCCGCCGCCGCCCCGTCGAGCTCGAGCGTGGCGAGCACCGCGCCGGGCGCGCGCAGCGGGCCGAAGTCGGCGCCGATTTCGCACACGGCACGCGTCATGTTGCGAAAGCGCGGCATGATGGCTCGCGTGCGCGGCGTCGGATTCGCCAGCCGCTCGAGGTAGGCTGGCGCAGCGAGCGCCGCGGCCGACGCCAAGTCGTAGATCGCGGCATAGGAGAGCGGCGAGGCGGCGTCGCGGTAGCGGCGCGCGTTGAGGATGCCGGGAATTCCGAGCCGCTCGGGCACGTGCTCCTCGACGTACCACTTGTTGAACTCGGCTTCGTCTTCCGCAGCGATGTCGTTCCACACCGCCAGCAGTCCGGGGCGTATGGGCATCGGGCCTCCGTCTTTGATTCTTCTCAGAATATCCTTTGCCTTGCTTGACCGTCAGATACGTTTTGCTGCACCATCGACGACCCTAGAGGGAGGAGACCATGAACGCAATCAAGAAAGCTGTTGCGGCGGCCGCCGTCGCCGCGCTGGTGCCGGTGCTTGCCGCCGCGCAGGAAGCGCCGCTCAAGATCGGCGTCGTATCGTTCCTGTCGGGGCCTGCCGCGGGGCCGTTCGGCGTCCCGGCGCGCAATGCCGCCGAGATCATGTTCGAGATGCTGAACAGCGGCAAGGTGCCCGCGCCCTATGCGAGCAAGGGCTTCGCCGGCGCGCTGCTGCACATGAACCTGGTCGACGAGTCCGGCGGCACCACGACTCAGGTGACCGAGTTCCGCAACATGGTGCAGCGCGACAACGTCGACATGGTGATCGGCTACATCTCCAGCGGAAGCTGCCTCGGCATCGCGCCGGTGGCCGAGGAGCTGAAAAAGCTTACCGTGTTCTTCGATTGCGGCACGCCGCGAGTCTTCGAGGAGCGCAGCTACAAGTACGTGTTCCGCACAGCGGCGACCGCGACCATGGACAGCGTCGGCGCGGCGCTCTACGTGCGGGACCTGAGGAAGGGCAAGATCAAAACCATCGCCGGCATCAACCAGAACTACGCCTGGGGCCAGGACTCCTGGTCCGACTTCGCTGCGTCGATGAAGCAGCTCATCCCGAGCGTGAAGGTGGCGACCTCGCAGATGCCCAAGCTGTTCGCCGGGCAGTACAACGCCGAGATCTCGACCGTGCTTGGCGCCAAGGCCGACGTCGTACATTCGAGCTTCTGGGACGGCGACCTCGAGGCGCTCATCCTGCAGGCGGGCCCGCGCGGACTGTTCAAGCGCAGAACCGTGATCCTCACCACCGGGGAAACCGCGATGTACAAGCTCGCGGGCAGCATCCCGGACGGCGTGGTGATCGGCGCGCGCGGGCCCTACGGCCCGTACGCCCCGCACAACGCGCTCAACGCCTGGTTCTCGAAGGTCTTCCAGGACCGCTATGGCGTACCGCCCAACTATGCGGCCTACCAGATGGCGCAGGCGATCCTCGGCACCAAGGCCGCCTGGGAGAAGGCGCAGGCCGCCAACGGCGGCAAGCGCCCGAGCGACGACCAGGTGATCGCGGCGTTTGAGCACATGACTTTCGAGAGCCCGGCCGGCAAGGTCGAAATGGCGATCGGCGCCGGCCACCAGGCCATCACGGAAACGGCCTACGGCGTGACCAAGAAAGTCCGCGGCAAAATGACCATCGCGCACATCAAGCGCTATCCGGCCGAGATGGTGAATCCGCCCGATGGCGTCAAGGCCGCCGACTGGATCGCGAGCGGGTTCAAGAAGAAATAGGCGATTCGTCCGACAAACGGCTGCCCTCGAGGCAGCCGTTTTTTCGTCCCTGCCGCTTGATCCCTGCATAGCATGGAACAGCTCCTCGCCGTCCTGATCGACGGCATCATCTACTCGGCCTGGCTGTTCGTCGCCGCGGTCGGACTGACGCTGATCTACGGCGTCATGAAGATAGTCAACGTGATGCACGGCAGTTTCTATGCGCTGGGCGCCTACGCCGCGGCCTCGATCACCGGCGCGCTGCTCGCGCACGGCATGGCGCCGTACCTGTCCTATGCCGTGCTGCTCGGCGCGGCGCTGCTGGTGACCGTCATCGTCGCACCGCTGATCGAGCGCGGCATCCTGCGCTTCATGTACGCCAAGGACGAGGTGGTGATCCTTCTCATCACCTACGCCCTGTTCCTGATCTTCGAGGACGTCATCAAGCTGATCTGGGGCGTCAACCCCTACTTCGTCGCCGAGCCCTACGGTCTGCTCGGCAGCTTCGACATCGGCGATCTCACCTATCCCTACTACAACCTGATCCTCGTCGGCGTAGCGATTGTTTGCGGAGCAGGACTCTACTGGATGCTCGGGCACACGCGCACCGGCAAGCTGCTGGTCGCGGTGATCCACGATACGGAGGTAAGCCGCGCGATGGGGATCAACGTCGACCGGTTCTATCTCCTCACCTTCACCTTCGGCTCGCTGCTGGCGGCGATCGGCGGCGCCTACACCGCACCGACCGTCTCGGTGGTGCCGGGGCTCGGCGTGGAGGTGATCGTGCTGTCGTTCGCGGTGGTGGTGATCGGCGGCCTGGGCAGCCTGCCCGGGGCGGCGCTCGGCGCGGTGATCGTCGGGCTGGTGCGCTCGGCCACGATCCACTACCTGCCGCAGGCCGAGCTGTTCGTGATCTACCTGGTGATGGCGATGGTGCTCGCATTCAGGCCCAGGGGGCTGTTCAGCCTCGCCGAAGCGAGAAAGATATGAGCACGAGGCGCGACCTTACGCCGCGCACGCTCGTGCTGATCCTGGTTGCGATCCTCGCCACCGGCCCGTTCGCGCCGCAGTGGACAGTGTTCCTGCTGACCGTGGCGCTCGCCAAGGGGCTGGTGGTGCTCGGCCTGATGATCCTGTTGCGCTGCGGGCTGGTGTCCTTCGGCCAGGCGCTGTATTACTGCATCGGCGCCTACGCCGCCGGCATGCTGGGGCGGCTGTTCCAGGTGAGCGGCGTATTCACGCTGATGCTGGCCGGCATGGTCGCCGCGGCGGCGGCCGGCTTCGTGTTCGGCTTCCTGCTGGCGCGCTACCGCAGCATCTTCTTCGGCCTGCTGAGCCTCGCGATCTCGATGATCCTGTACGGCCTGCTGGTTAAGACCGAGGCGCTCGGCTCGAGCGACGGCTTCAACCTGCTGCCCTCGACCCTGTTCGGCGTGCGCCCGGCCGACACCTGGGTGCGCTACATGGTGCTGGCAGTGGCCGCCGCGGTAGCGTTCGTCTCCACGCTGCTGGTGCATCGCTACCTGCGGACGCCGCTCGGCCGCCTCGCACCGGCGATCAAGGACAACGAGATCCGCGTCGAGTACATGGGCGCCTCGGCGCGCCATGCGATCCACGTCAAGTACGTGATCGCCGCGGCGCTCGCGGGGCTAGGCGGCGGGCTCGCCGCCACCACGGTCGGACACATCGACCCGGAAATGGCGTACTGGACCACCTCGGGCGAATTCATCTTCATCACCATCCTGGCGGGCACCGGCAGCGTGATCGCGCCGTTCCTCGGCGCCCTCATCTTCGGCATCATCCAGTCAGTCGCCTTCGACATCTCGCCCAACACCTGGCAGATGGTGCTCGGCAGCTCACTGCTGGTGGTGATCCTATTCCTGCCGAACGGCCTGTGGTCGCTGTTCACCCGGCGCAAGGCGTCTTGAGATGGCGGCGATCCTCGACGCACAGGGCCTGCACAAAAATTTCGGCGCCGTCACCGCCGCGAGCGACATCAACGCGGCGATCGAGCGCGATTCGGTGGTCGGCCTGATCGGCACCAACGGCGCCGGCAAGACCACCTTCATCAACATGATCACCGGCTACCTCAAGCCCGACCGCGGCCGGATCCATTACGAGGGGCGCGACATCACCGCGCTCGCGCCGCGCGAGGTCACGCGCCTGGGCATCTGCCGCTCGTTCCAGATCCCGCAGCTCTACGCCTCGCTCACCGCGTTCGAGAACATGATGGCCGGCATCGGCGTGGTGCTGAGGAACGCGGGCCTGGGCGGGTTCTTCTCGCGCGGCGAGCCGCTCGTGCCGGGCCACAACCTGCCCGCGGAAGCGGTCGCCGAGCGCATCCTCGAGCGCTTCGGGCTGTCCGAGTACCGCGACCGGAACGCGCAGGTGCTGCCCGGCGGAGTCAGGAAGCTGCTCGACATCGCGCTCACGATGGTGGCCAAGCCCAGGATCCTGCTGCTCGACGAGCCGACCAGCGGCGTGTCGGCGGAAGAGAAGTTCACGATCATGGAAATGATCATGAAGGCGGTACGCGCCGAGGGCGCGACCGTGCTGTTCGTCGAGCACGACATGGAGGTGGTGAGCCGCTTCGCCGAGCGCGTGCTCGCCTTCTACGACGGGCGCATCATCGCCGACGCGCCGCCCGCCGTCGCGCTCGAAGACCCCGAAGTCAAGCGCTTCGTGGTCGGCGGCGAGCTGCATCGCCTCGACGAGGCTCAGGCAAGGCACCGTGCTTAAGCTCGACAGCGTCGACGTCTCGATCCAGTCGGTGCAGATCCTGCGCCGCGTCTCGCTCGAGCTGCCCACCGGCAGCATGGCGGGACTGATAGGGCGCAACGGCGCCGGCAAGACCACCCTCATGAAGAGCATCATGGGGATCCTCAAGGTTGCCGGCGGCGCGATCGGCTTCGACGGCGCCGACCTGCTCGCGACGCCGACCTGGCGCCGCACCCGAATGGGCATCGGCTACATGCCCGAGGACCGGCGCCTGATCCCCGACCTGACGGTGGAGGAGAACCTGCTGCTGCCGGCCTGGGCCGCGAAGCTGCCCGATACCGCGGCGCGGCTGGAAAAAGTCTACCGCCTGATCCCGGAGATCAAGGGCTTCGCCCCACGCAAAGGCACCCAGCTCTCCGGCGGCCAGCAGAAAATGGTCGCGATCGGCCGCGCACTGATGTGCGGCGACAAGCTGCTGCTGCTCGACGAGCCTTTTGAGGGCGTCGCCCCCGCGCTCGCGCACCGGCTGGTCGAGGTGGTCGGCAGCCTCAAGCTCGAAGGGATGTCGGTCATCCTGTCCGAGTCCGATCTGCAGCACTCCGAGCGCATGGTCGACCGCATCTTCGTCATCGACCGCGGCAGCGTCAGCACGCGCGCATAATCGTCCGGGCCATGCCCTCCCAGCTCGCCGGCCTCGACCAGGCCAAGAACACCGCCATCGACCTCGGGATCAAGTTCGGACCGAAGCTCCTGGTCGCAATCCTGATCCTGGTGGCCGGCTATTACGTCGGGCGCTGGATAGGCAAGTTCTTCGACCGCTGGCTGGGGAACCTGCGTCTTGAGCCGCCCGTGCGCCTGCTGCTGGTGAGGCTCGTGCGGCTGCTCGTCGTGGGGCTGTTCCTGATCATGGCGCTGCAGAACCTCGGCGTCGACCTGCTGCCGCTGATCGCCGGCCTGGGAGTCGCCGGAGCCGGCATCGCGCTGGCGATGCAGGGCGTGCTGGGCAACCTCGCGGCGGGGCTCACCATCATCTTCACCAAACCATTCAGGGTCGGCGAGTACGTTGCCATGGTTGGCGTTGAAGGGCGGGTGGAATCGATCAACCTCTTCACCACCCGGCTCGGCCACCCGGATCGTTCGCTGGTGGTGGTCCCGAACCGGAAGATCGTCGGCGAGATTCTGCATAACTACGGCGAAATCCGGCAGCTCGACCTGCGCGTGGAGATCGCCCGCGCTGCCGACCTCGAGCGGGCGCTCGCGGCGATCGACGAGGTGGTGCAAGCGAGCGCACGCGTGCTGCAGGAACCCGCCGCGCTCATCGGCGTGGCCGCGCTCTCCGACAAGTCGATCGGCATCTCGGTCAAGCCCTGGGTCAAGGTGCCCGACTACGTCCCGGCCGCCGCCGAGATCAATCAGGCGATCGTGGAAAAGTTCGGCGCCGCGGGCGTCGAGTACCCGAGAGCCGCGCGTGAGATCCGCGTCATCGAGGGCTCGCAGCCCTGAGCGCAAGCGCCTCGCGCCGGTATTCGACGCGTTTCATTTCAAGGTAGTCGGACCGATCGAGCTCGTGCAGCTGGAGCGGGTAGCGCTCGGTAGCGGCAAACCAGTCGCGCATGCTCTTTTCCGCTCGGGCTTCGGGCGATGCGGACAGCGCGCCAAGATGCGCCTCGATGGCGAGGTAGTAGCGCATGACGTTGCGCTCGACGATGCCGCGCAGCCCCCCGACGTAATCCGGACCGCCATCGGCCTGCCTGCCCAGAATCGTGAAGCCGACCTTGCCGGCGCCGAAGGTGGCGAGGTAGCCCTTGAGCGCGATCCGCGCGGCGATCCCGTAGGCGTACGAATACGACAGCGCGACGAAGCTGTGCGTCGCATCGAGCGGCACCGCTTCGAACCGGATCAGGTAGTCATGGGTGCCCGCCGGACCGCGGTCGGCGCGCAGGACGGTCTCCAAAAAGTCGGACGCGTCCGCCGCCGCGAGATAGGTGAAGTCGAGGCGCTGCGCGTCCTGCGGCGATTCGGGGCGCTTGCGGCCGAGGAAGAGCGCGAGACCGCCCCCTACCGGCGCCGCACGGCAGTCCTTCACGTTCAGATGCAGGATCAGCACTTCGCACCATTGGCGCGGCCCGTGCAGGCCGCTGCGCAGCTCGGCGAACGGATAATCGAGCACCGCATACGCCGTGCCCTGCGCCCGGCTTCCGGCTAGCGTCGACTCGAGCGCCAGAGGCCGCCCGAACGGGCTGCTCGCGAGCCGCCCGCTGATCGAAGCGTAGGTCGCGCGAAGCGCGGATGCCGAGCCCGGCCGCGGCTCGGCATTCGCGGCGAGCGCCGCGAACATCACGAAAAGGAAAGCGAACCCGGAAAGCTTCATAGCGCCAGTCTTGCGGCTGGCTCGATCAATCCAAAGAATTTGGTGGAGTGGAGGAGGATCGAACTCCCGACCTTCGCATTGCGAACGCGACGCTCTCCCAGCTGAGCTACCACCCCGGGGGAGCGTGATTTTACAGCAGATTCCTCCGCTCCGGACAATTGGCATGGGGCGTAAAAGCCGGTCCGCGGAGGGCGCCGCAGGCACCCTTGCGACGCCATTTTGGTGCGGCCCCGCTTCGAACTGGTGCACCCCGCCGCGCCGTCTGCCCACAGGCTGCCCGAGACGCGCGCGTCGCGCGCAGGTCGGCGATGCCGTGAGAGAATCCGCCCCCCGCACGATCCTTGCAGTACTCCGACGTGCTTTGTACGTGAACAGGTCGACCCGATGAACGCTCCGTCCGAGCAGGTCCCAGCCGCCCCGCAAACGGAGGCTGACCACACCAGCCTGCAAAAGGAATCGCTGCAGCGTGCGTTCCTGGACAATTTGCTGTACGTCCAGGGAAAGTTCCCCGCCGTCGCGACGCTCAAGGATTTCTATCTCGCGCTCGCCTACGCGGTGCGTGACCGCCTGCTGCAGCGCTGGATCAGCACCGCCGCGGCATATACGACCCGGGGCTCGCGCACGGTGGCCTATCTGTCGGCCGAATTCCTGGTGGGTCCGCACCTAGGCAACAACCTGCTCAATCTCGGGATCCACGACGCAGTGCGCGCGGCGCTCACCGAGCTCGGCCTCAACCTGGAGGAGATCCTCGCCCAGGAGGAGGAGCCCGGGCTGGGCAACGGCGGCCTTGGGCGCCTGGCCGCGTGCCTGCTCGATTCGATGGCCACCGAGGAGATTCCCTCCCTCGGCTACGGCATTCGCTATGAGTTCGGCATCTTCGATCAGGTCATCGTCGACGGCTGGCAGGTCGAAAAGACCGACAAGTGGCTGCGTTTCGGCAATCCCTGGGAAATCGCGCGCCCGGAATGGGCCATCCCAGTACGGCTGGGCGGGCACACGGAGCACTATGCCGACAAGCATGGCCGCCTTCAGGTGCGCTGGGTGCCCGCCGAGGTCGTCATGGGCGTGCCCTACGACACCCCCATCCTCGGCTATCACACCCATACTGCGAACACGCTGCGGCTGTTCCGCGCCGAAGCGCCGGAGTCGTTCGACTTCGCAGTGTTCAATCGCGGCGACTACTATGGCGCGGTCGACCAGAAAGTGCGCTCCGAGAACCTGACCAAGGTCTTGTATCCCAACGATGAGCAGATGCAGGGCAAGGCACTGCGCCTGAGGCAGCAATACTTTCTCGTGTCCTGCTCGCTGCAGGACATGCTGCGTATTCTCAGGGTCCAGCACATCCCGGTCACGCGCTGGCACGAAAAGTTTGCGGTGCAGCTGAACGACACCCATCCGGCCGTCGCGATCGCCGAGCTCATGCGCCTGCTGATCGACGAGCACGGTCAAGGCTGGGACCAGGCCTGGGAAGTGACGCGACAGACCTTTGCCTACACCAACCATACGCTGCTGCCCGAGGCGCTCGAGCGCTGGCCGCTCGAGATGTTCCGCTCGATCCTGCCGCGACACCTCGAAATCATCTACGAGATCAACGCCCGCTTTCTCGACGAGGTGCGAATCCGCTTTTTCGCGGATGAGCCGCGCGTAGCGCGAATGTCACTGATCGATGAGTCCGGCGAGCGCTACGTTCGTATGGCCAATCTCGCCTGTGTCGGCAGCCACGCGATCAACGGGGTCGCCGCGCTGCACACCGGACTGCTGCAACAGCAGGCCCTCAAGGATTTCTACGAGCTGTGGCCCCGCAAGTTCAGCAACAAGACAAACGGCGTTACGCCGCGCCGCTGGCTCGCGCTCAGCAACCCGCGCCTGACTGCGCTCGTCTCGCGCTCGATCGGCGAAGTCTGGATCAAGGATCTCGGCGCGCTGCGGGCGCTGGAGCCGCTCGCGGAGGACTCGGGATTTCGCAACGACTGGCGCATCGTCAAGCGACGCAACAAGTCGGACTTCGCACGGTTCGTGCGCAACCGCACCGGCGTCGTGATCGACCCGGATTCGCTGTACGACGTGCAGGTCAAGCGCATTCACGAGTACAAGCGCCAGCATCTGAACATCCTTCACGTCATATCGCTGTACCTGCGCCTCAAAGCCAGCCCCGGGCTCACCGTCTACCCGCGCACATTCATCTTCGGTGGCAAGGCCGCGCCCGGCTATGCCATGGCCAAGCTCATCATCCGCCTGATCACTGCGGTAGGCGAGGTCGTCAACCGCGACAAGGGCATCGGCGACCGGCTCAAGGTAGCGTTCCTGCCGAACTACAACGTCAGCAACGGCCAGCGCGTCTACCCGGCCGCCGAGCTGTCGGAACAGATCTCAACCGCCGGCAAAGAAGCCTCGGGCACCGGCAACATGAAGTTCGCCATGAACGGAGCGCTCACTGTCGGCACCCTCGATGGCGCCAACATCGAGCTTCGCGACGAGGTCGGTGCGGACAACTTCTTCCTTTTCGGACTGACCGCGGACGCGATCGCCGAGCTGTCCCGACAGGATTATCAGCCGGGCGACTTCGTGCAGGCCAACGACCAGCTGCGCGAGGTGATCGGCCTCCTGCGCCGGGGCTTCTTCGCGAGCGGCGACACCGATCTGTTCCGGCCGCTGCTGGATGCCCTGCTGCACCACGATCCCTACTTCGCGCTGGCCGACTTTTCTTCCTATGCCGAGTGCCAGGACCGGATCAACGAGGCCTATATGGACAAGGACCGCTGGACGCGCATGTCGATCCTCAATGCAGCGCGCAGCGGCAAGTTCTCCTCGGACCGGACGGTGCGGGAATACGCGTCCGAGATCTGGCGCGTCGATCCGGTGCCGATTGAGCTCCTATCGCCGGAAGACATGCGGGCGCGCATCCTGCAGTAGGTCGGGGAATTGGTGGGCCGGCTTGGATTCGAACCAAGGACCAAGGGATTATGAGTCCCCTGCTCTGACCGGCTGAGCTACCGGCCCACGGAGCGCGAACGATACTCCACTTGGCCAGCGCGCGGTCGAGGAAGTCGAGCCGGTCCTGGCCCCAGAACGGCTCGTCGCGGTAGGCGTAGGTCGGCGCGCCGGTTACGGGCGCTAGAGCGCCTCACGCCGAACGGCCCAAGAGCCGAGTTAGGCGCCCGGTGATCCTGGAAAGCAGAGGAACCTTGTGCACACGCGCGGGCGCGAAGGTGTAACCGAAGTAATCGATGTCTTTCCCGTATATCGACTCGACGGCCTTGATCTCGGAGGCCGTGTAGTAGGAAGTGTAATGCTCGTGCCGCGACTGGTTGACGAACGCGAGCGTTTTCCGGGCAATGTTCATGCGGTCGAAGCACAGGTTCATGTCGTCTTGAAGCCGCTCGAACCTGCAAATGACGTCGACAAAAGGAGTTCCGTCGAGGTGCGTGTACAGGTGAAGCGGCAGGGCATGAACGCGTACGCCCTCGTCTTTCCGGTACCGATCTATATCGTTCACGAGCACCTTCAACGGAATCTCGAAGTGCGAGGCGATGGAGACCAGGCGATCCCATGGATTTCTGACCACCGAAAATATGAAGTACTCCTCCAATTCCTCGTCGGTGATCCTGTTCAACCAGTCCCGGAATTCCGCGGGCTGGTCCTTGAGGTGGACGATTCCCGGTACCCGCCTTTCCAGGCCGGCCCGCAAGATGCTCGTGCCTGCGGTCTTTCCTGCCTTCATGTACAGGAACTTGCGCTGCTCGCAGACGATGATTCCGGCCGGATGTTCGTGAGCGCGCAGATACGCGGCCAGGCCGCTTCTTCTTGGCCTGGTCGGCCCGCCCGGCCCGAGACTTTCGTTGTTACGCACGTGTCATACCTCAAGATTCGAGTAGCACGTCGACCGTCGCGGTGGGCCGGCTTGGATTCGAACCAAGGACCAAGGGATTATGAGTCCCCTGCTCTGACCGGCTGAGCTACCGGCCCACGGAGCGCGAACGATACTCTACCTGGCCAGCGCGCGGTCGAGGAAGTCGAGCCGGTCCTGGCCCCAGAACAGCTCGTCGCGGTAGGCGTAGGTCGGCGCGCCGAACACGCCGCGCGCGAGCGCTTCCTGGGTGAGCGCTTCATACTGCCCCTTCGCGGCGGAGGCATCGGCGAGCAGCTTGTCGCCGTCCAGGCCGGCCTCGGCGGCCGCGGCGCGCAGGGTCGCCGGGTCGGCGATGTTCTTTTCCTCTGCCCACAGCGCGCGCAGGATCGCGTCCGCAAGCCGCATCTGGACCTCGGCGCCGGAGGGCGCAGCGGCGACGATCACCAGGGCCGCCGGGTTGCCGTCGACCGGAAAGAACTTCGGCTGCGCGTTGAGCGGCACACCGAGATGCTCCTTCCAGCGCTTGAGCTCCATCAGGCGGTAGGCCTGGCGCTGCGAGGCACGCTTGCCCAAAGGCAGGCCGCCCGACTGCGGGAAGATCACGCCGTAGTCGACCGGCTTGACCGCGATCTGCGCCCCGCGCCGCTTGGCGATTTCGGCAAAGCGGTCGTGGCCGAGATAGGTCCACGGCGAAGCCGGCGAAAAATAGTAGTCCACGTGCTTACTCACAAATTGCCTCCCCCGAAAATGAGAAGAGCCGCTGCCGCGGCCCTTTGTTGCCGTGCCTACCCGATTCAGCCTTCCTGGTCGAGGAAGCTCTTGAGCCGCTCCGAGCGCGACGGATGACGGAGCTTCCTCAGCGCCTTGGCTTCGATCTGCCTGATGCGCTCGCGGGTGACGTCGAACTGCTTGCCAACTTCCTCCAGCGTGTGGTCGGTCGACATCTCGATGCCGAAGCGCATGCGCAACACCTTCGCTTCGCGCGGCGTAAGCGTGTCCAGCACGTCCTTGGTGACGTCGCGCAGCGAAGAGTAGGTCGCGGCGTCGGACGGCGCCATGGTCGACTGGTCCTCGATGAAATCGCCCAGGTGCGAATCGTCGTCGTCGCCGATCGGCGTCTCCATCGAGATCGGCTCCTTCGAGATCTTGAGGATCTTGCGGATCTTCTCCTCGGGCATTTCCATCTTGGCCGCGAGCGTCGCCGGGTCGGGCTCCTGCCCGGTCTCCTGCAGGATCTGGCGGCTGATGCGATTCATCTTGTTGATTGTCTCGATCATGTGCACCGGGATGCGGATGGTGCGCGCCTGGTCGGCGATCGAGCGCGTGATTGCCTGCCGGATCCACCATGTGGCGTAGGTCGAAAACTTGTAGCCGCGGCGGTACTCGAACTTGTCGACCGCTTTCATCAGGCCGATGTTGCCCTCCTGGATCAGGTCGAGGAACTGCAGTCCGCGGTTTGTGTATTTCTTCGCGATCGAGATCACCAGGCGCAGGTTGGCCTCGGTCATCTCGCGCTTGGCGCGGCGGGCCTTGGCCTCGCCGGTCGACATCTGCTTGTTGATATCCTTCAGGTCGCGGATCGGAATGCCGATCTTCTGCTGCACGCCCTGCATCTTGCCGAGCAGCTCGAGAATCGCGGGCTCGAAGCGAATCAACGCCTCGCTCCAGGGATGCCCCGCGTTCAGCTCGTTGGTCAGCCAGCGCTTGGAACCCTCGGTTCCGGCGAACACCTTGATGAAGTGCTGCCGCGGCATATTCGCCTTGTCGGTGCAGATGTTGTGGATTTCGCGCTCGCGCGAGCGGATGTCATCCACCAGGCCGCGCACGCTGTCGCACAGGCGCTCAACGGTGCGCGCGGTGAAGCGGATCGTCATCAGCTCGGCGGTAGTCTGCTCGCGGGCGCGCACGTAGTCCTTGTCGCGCACGCCCTTGTTCTCGAGCGCGCGCTTCATCTTTTCGTTAAGGCGCCGGATGCGGGCGAACTTCTCCAGCGCTTCGGAGCGCAGCTGCATGAGGCTTGCGCGGGCCGCGGCGCCGTCGTCGTCCTCTTCCTCCTCGATCTCCTCCTCGATGGTCTCGTCCTCTTCCTGCTCGGACTCGGCCTTCTTCGGGTCGAACTCGTCCTTGGCGTTGGGGTCGATCAGTCCATCGACGACCTCGTCGATCCGCATCTCTTCCTTCTCGACCTTTTCGGCCAGGTCGAGCACTTCGTGGATCGTGGTCGGGCAGGCGCTGATCGCCTGCACCATGTGGCGCAGGCCCTCCTCGATGCGCTTGGCGATCTCGATCTCGCCCTCGCGCGTGAGCAGCTCGACCGAGCCCATCTCGCGCATGTACATGCGAACCGGATCGGTGGTGCGCCCGAACTCGGAGTCTACGGTCGACAACGCGGCCTCGGCTTGCTCCTCGACGTCCTCGTCGTTGGAGGCAACCGGTGCCGCCTCGGTGATCAGCAGCGATTCCTGGTCGGGCGCCTGGTCGTAGACCTGGATGCCCATGTCTGCGAAGGTCGAAATGATCGACTCGATCTGCTCGGCGTCGACCAGGTCGTCCGGCAGATGATCGTTGATCTCGACGTAGGTCAGGAAGCCGCGGTCCTTGCCCAGCTTGATCAGGGTCTTGAGCCGCGTGCGCCGCGCCTCGGCGTCTTCCTTGGGGAGCTCGGCCGCCGCCGCGAGCCACTCTTCGCGCCGCGCCTTGCGCCCGCCGCGGCCCTTCTTCTCTTTGACCGCTTTCAGACCCGCGTTTACCTTGGCCTCGAGAAGCTCGAGCGCCTGCTTGGTGTTCGGAATCGCCGCCTTGCCCTTCTTGCCCGGCTTGGCCTCGGCGGCGGCCGGTTTTTGCGCGGGCTTGGCTTTCACGTGGATCGCGACCTTTTTCGCCTGCACCGGACGCTTGGCATGCGCGGGCTTCTTGGGCGCAGCACGCTTGGCTGACTTGCGCGCCGGCCGAGACAGCGCACGAACGACCTTGGCTTTCTTCTTCGTCGCGGGCCTCGCCTTGGCTGCCGACTTGAGCTTCGGCTTTTTGACGCTCTTCGCCTTCTTGCTCGCCTTGCGGGCCTGCTTGGGAGTCGTCTTGCGCTTGTCCTTGGCCATCCTTACCTCACGTCGGGTACCGGATCACAGAATGTCCGGCGAAACCGTATATTGTAGCAAATCCATGAATCTCAAGGCGCTTTGGGCATGTATCGTTCCTGAAAAATCCTTTCTTCTTCGGCTGTTGCGGACTTTTGGAGAATCTTCACCAGGAGCGCCTTCTCCTCCCTCGACGCGCGGCTGCCCAGCTTGGCCAGGGTGTCGCGGAATTCTCCGGCCGCCTCCTCGGGCGAGAGCTTGAGCGACATCCACAGCCTGGCCTGGGCGCTCGCAATCAGGTCGCGGTGCGGGGACTCGCCCAGGAGCTCGATCAACATGCCGTCGGACACCTCGTCCGGCCGTTCGGTTCGCCCCAGGGCCGTAACAATCTCGCTGAGCGCCTTGCTTTCGTCGAGCGACGGCTCGAGCAGGCCCAGATCCACCTCCAGCGCAAGCGACGGCTTGGCGAACACCAGCGCCAGCAGCCGCTCCTCGAGCCCGAATTGCCGCGACGGCTGGGCCTTCGCCGGTGCCGGGCGTGTGTAGCTGCGAGTCGGCCGCAATTCCATGATCTGCTCGGCCTCGTCCTGGGACACGCCGGCGAGCGCTGCGACCGCCTTCACGACCTGCAGCCTGAGCCCGGTGGCGGCGATCTGCCGCACGTGCGGCTTCGCGGCGCTCAGCAAGCGCGAGCGGCCCTCGGGGCTGCCGAGATCGCCCGCCCCTCGCAGCTCGCCGAGGAGGAACTCCGACAACGTCTGCGCCTCGCGCACCATGCGCTCGAACGCCTCCTTGCCGCGCGTGCGCACATAGCTGTCCGGGTCTTCCCCTTCGGGCAGGAACAGGAAGCGAATCGGTTTGTGGTCCGGGGCCAGGGGCAAGCTCACTTCGAGCGCGCGTCTGGCCGCCTTGCGGCCCGCGGCGTCGCCATCGAAGCAGAACACCAGCTCGTCGGCGAGCCGCAGCAGCTTCGCAACGTGCGCCGCGGTGGTCGCGGTGCCGAGCGTGGCCACCGCGTAGCCGACGCCGTACTGCGCCAGCGCCACGACGTCCATGTAGCCCTCGACCACCAGCGCCCGGCCCGAGGTCCGGATCGCGTCTCGCGCCTGGACCAGCCCGTACACCTCGCGCCCCTTCTCGAACAGCGGCGTTTCCGGTGAATTAAGGTACTTCGGCTCGCCGGCGCCCAGCACGCGCCCGCCGAAGCCGATCACCGCTCCGCGCACCGACAGGATTGGGAACATCACCCGGTCGCGGAAGCGGTCGTAGCGCCTGCCTTCGTTCTCGACCACCAGGCCGCACTCGACCAGGGCCTTGTCGTCGTACTCGGGGAAAGCGCCGCGCAGCGCCTGCCAGTCGTCGCGCGCGTAGCCGATGCGGAACCGCGCCGCGATCTCGCCGGTCAGCCCGCGGCCCTTGAGGTACTCGATCGCGCGCGGCGATTTTTTCAGCTCGGCGCGGTAGAACTCCATCGCGCGCTCCATCAGGGCGTAGAGGTCGGTTTCGCGCTCCCGGAGCGCAGCCTCCTGCGGCGAGGCAGGCCGGAACTCGGGCATCTGCATCCCGGCCGAGCTAGCGAGATCCTTCACCGCATCGACATAACCGAGCCCCGCATAGGACATCAGGAACCCGATCGCGTTGCCGTGCGCGCCGCAGCCGAAGCAGTGGTAGAACTGCTTGGCGGGGCTGACCGTGAACGACGGCGACTTTTCGTTGTGGAACGGGCACAACCCCGTGAAATTGGCGCCGCCCTTCTTCAGCTTGACGTAACGCGACACGACGTCGACGATGTCGACGCGGTTCAGGAGGTCCTGCTTGAAGCTTTCGGGGATCACGGGACGGCCGCCTTCCGCTTAGTTTAGCGGGCCGGAAGTCGCCTTAGGCAGAGAGTCTTGCTTTCACCAGCCCGGACACCTTGCCCATGTCCGCGCGACCTGCCAGGCGCGGCTTGAGCAGCGCCATCACCTTCCCCATGTCCTTCACGCCCGCCGCGCCGGACTCGGCGATCGCCGCCGCGACCGCTTCGGCGACCTCGGCCTCGCTCAGCTGCTGCGGCAGGTAATCCGACAGCACGTTAAGCTCGAATTGCTCGACGTCCGCCAGGTCCTTGCGCCCGGCCGACTCATATTGCGCGATCGACTCGCGGCGCTGCTTGATCATTTTCTCGATGATCGCGAGGACGTCGGCGTCGGCGAGCTCGACGCGCTCGTCGATTTCCTTCTGCTTCATCGCCGCGAGCAGCAGCCGGACCGCCGACAGCCGCGGCTGGTCCTTGGCGCGCATGGCAGCCTTCATGTCTTCGGTAATGCGAACCTTGAGCGGCATCCGGCCTCAGAAATGGAAACGCCCCGGCGCGCGGCGCCGGGGCGCAAGATCTAATAGGCCCGCAGGCCCTAGTACATCTTCTGCGGCAGCATCTGGCTGCGCAGGCGCTTGTGGTGGCGCTTGACGGCGGCGGCGAGCTTGCGCTTGCGCTCGGCGGTCGGCTTTTCGTAGAACTCGCGCGCGCGCAGCTCGGTCAGCAGACCGGTCTTCTCCACAGTGCGCTTGAAGCGGCGCATCGCCACTTCGAACGGCTCGTTTTCCTTGACGCGAACAGTCGGCATCCAAACCCCAGGAGGTTGTGCGTGAAAACTGGAATTATATCCGGATTCAAGAGCCTGGCGCCAGTCCCCGTAGAATGCGGGCGGTATGCTGATCCTCGGAATCGAAACCTCCTGCGACGAAACCGGCGTCGCCTTGTACGAAACCGCCGGCACCGGACGCCTGCTGGCGCACGCGGTGCATTCCCAGGTGGCGATGCATGAAGCCTACGGAGGAGTGGTTCCGGAGCTGGCCTCGCGCGACCACATTCGGCGCCTGACCCCCCTCGCGCGGGGGGTCTTCGCGCAGGCGGGCCGCGCACTCGACCAGCTGGACGCCGTGGCCTACACGGAGGGACCGGGGCTGGCGGGCGCGCTGCTGGTCGGCGCCTCGTTCGCCCACGCGCTCGCCCTTGCGCTCGATGTGCCGGCGATCGGCATCCATCACCTGGAAGGGCATCTCCTGTCGCCCCTGCTCTCGGCGCGGCCGCCGGGCTTTCCGTTCGTCGCCCTGTTGGTCTCGGGCGGCCACACCCAGCTCATGCGGGTGGACGGTATCGGGCGCTACGCGCTGCTGGGGGAAACCCAGGACGATGCGGCCGGCGAAGCCTTCGACAAGACCGCCACCCTGCTCGGGCTGGGCTATCCGGGCGGCCCCGAGCTCGCGCGTCTGGCCGAATCCGGTGTCTCGGGGCACCACCGCCTGCCGCGGCCGATGATCGCCAGCGGGAACCTGGAGTTCAGCTTCTCCGGCCTGAAAACAGCGGTGATGTTGCTGGTGCGAAGTGCCGATCCCGACCCCGACACGCAATTCCGGGCCAACGTGGCGCGCGATTTCCAGGACGCGATCGTCGAGGTGCTGACGGCCAAGTGCGCGCGGGCGATGGAAACGACCGGCCTCACCCGCCTCGTGGTTGCGGGCGGCGTGGGAGCGAACCGCGCCCTGCGCGCGAGCCTCGACGCCGAGGGCGCGCGGCGCGGATTCGACGTCTACTACCCCGAGACCGAGCTGTGCACCGACAACGGCGCGATGATCGCGCTCGCCGCCGCGCTCAGGCTGCAGCAGGAAGGCAGGCAGTTGCGCAAGCGCGCCGCCTTCGGCGTGCGCCCGCGCTGGGACCTTGAGACGCTGTCCTAGCGGATGCGCGGCTCGGTGCCGCCGACCAGGCGCCCGATGTTGGCGCGGTGACGCCAGACCAGAAGCAGGGCGATCGCGCTCACCACGCCGAGCAGCGGCCGCAGGCCGAACAGCCACCAGGCGTAGGCCGGCGCGAAGAGCGCCGCCGCGAGGGCCGCGAGCGACGAGATGCGGAAGAACAGGACGAACACGACCCAGGTCGCGATCGTCGCCAAGCCGAGCCAGGGATCGAAGCCGAGCAGCACACCCGCCGCAGTGGCGACGCCCTTGCCGCCCCGGAAGCGATGGAACACGGGGAACAGGTGTCCGGCGAATGCGGCCAGCCCCGCGAGCGGCGCGGCAAGGCCCGCGGCGCCGGGCGTCCCTGCCACCCGGCTCGCGAGCCAGACGGCGAGCCAGCCTTTGGCCGCGTCGCCGATCAGCGTGAGCACGGCCGCGGCACGGCTCCCGCTGCGCAGGACGTTGGTCGCGCCGGGGTTCTTCGAGCCGTAGGAGCGCGGATCGGGCAACGCGAGCACGCGGCTCACCACAATTGCGAACGACACCGAGCCCAGCAGGTACGCGGCGAGAATGATCAGGGCGGTTTGCATCGACCGGGCATTCTACCCTCGCGGCCCCTATAATCCGGCACAGGTCATGGACAGCATCCTCATTCGCGAGCTGCGCGTCGAAGTGCTGATCGGCATTCACAAGCGCGAGCGCCACGTTCCGCAGATCGTCTCGATCGACCTCGACATCGGGCTGCCCGGCACGGCGGTGTTCGCCAGCGACAAGGTGGCCGACACGATCGACTACGAGAAGGTGGCGCTGCGGATCCGTGACATCGCCTCGAGCGGGCACTTCCGCTTGGTGGAGACCTTCGCCGAGCGCATCGCGCAGCTGATCGTCGGCGACTTCGGCGCGCCCTGGGTACGGGTCAGCGCAGCCAAGATCGGCATCCTCGGCAACGCCAAGTTTGTCGGCGTCTCGATCGAGCGCCGCAAGGTCTAGCCTTTCAGCGCCACCTCGACGAGCTGGGGCGCGAGCACACGCACGACCTCGGCAGGCGCCAGGCCGACCAGGAAGCCGCGCCGCCCGCCGTTCACGTAGATGCACGGCAGCTCGAGGATCGAGCGCTCCATGTAGACCGGCATCGCCTTGCGGGTGCCGAACGGCGAGGTGCCGCCGACCTGGTAGCCCGAATGGCGCTGCGCGACCTCCGGTCGGCACGGCTCGATGCGCTTGCGCCCCGCCTGGCGCGCGAGGTTCTTGGTGGAGACCTTGCGGTCGCCGTGCATCAGCACTACCAGTGGCGCGGCGCGCTCGTCCTCCATCACCAGCGTCTTGACCACCTCGTTGCCCGGCACGCGGAGCTCCTCGGCGCCGCGTTCCGCTCCGCCGTGCTCGACGTAGTCGTAGAAGTGCTCGCTGTAGGCGACGCCTCGTTTGTTCAGGAACTGCGTCGCGGGAGTCTCGCTGTGGCTGGGGCGCTTCATCCTCTGGGGTGGTGCTTCGCGTGCAGCAGCTTGAGCCGCTCACGCGCGACATGGGTGTAGATCTGGGTGGTCGAGATGTCGGAGTGGCCGAGCAGCATCTGCACGACGCGCAGGTCGGCGCCGTGGTTGATCAGGTGCGTCGCGAAAGCGTGGCGCAGCACGTGCGGCGACAGGGTCCTGCCGGGCACCGCGCGCGAGCCGTAGCGCTTGATGTTGTGCCAGAAGGCCTGCCGCGTCATGCCGGCGCCGCGCGCGGTGACGAACAGCGCGTCGCTCGCCGCGCGCTTGAGCAGGCGTGGCCGCGCCTCCCGCAGGTAGCGCTGCACCCAGTGCACCGCCTCCTCGCCGAGCGGCACCAGCCGTTCCTTCGAGCCCTTGCCCATCACGCGCAGCACCCCCGCCTCCAGACTGACCTCGAAGGTCCTAAGCGAAACCAGCTCCGAGACCCGCAGGCCCGACGCGTAAAGCACTTCGAGCATCGCGCGGTCGCGCAAGCCGAGCGGCGCGGAGAGGTCGGGCGCAGCGAGTAGCGCCTCGACGTCGGTCTCCGACAGCGTTTTCGGAAAGCGCGGCGCGCGCTTCGGTGCATCGAGCTTGAGCGTCGGGTCGGAGGCGATCCTGCGCTCGCGCAAGGCGTAGCGGTAGAAGCGCTTGAGCGTCGAGAGCATGCGCGCGTCCGAGGACACCCGGTGTGAGGCGCCGCCGCGGTGGCGCGAGGCGAAGAAACCGTGCAGGTCCGCTTCGGTCGCCGATTCGAGCGCGCCGCCGCGGCGCGCGAGCCAGCGCGCAAGCAACGACAGGTCGCGGCGGTACGAATCGATGGTGTTGCGCGCCAGGCCGTCCTCGAGCCAGAGCGCGTCGCAAAACGCGTCGAGGAGAGGCTCGGCGGCCATTGCCTCAGCCCGTCGCCAGGGCGGCGACCTTCGCCAGCAAAGGGTCCGGAACTTCGATTCCCTCGGCACGCGCGCGCCTTTGCGCCTCGAAGCGGCGCGCGCCCGGCAGCCGAACCTCCGCGTCGGCGAGCATCAGGCGCACCACCGTCTCGACGCGCTCGAAATACCTGTCGCGCCCGGCGAGCGCGCCCGGATCGATGGCGATGAACGACTGCCCGATGCGGGGCCGATTGCCTTGCTCGGCGAAAAACGAATCGGCTTCCGGACCGATCGCCGATCCGGTGAGCGCGGTGCAGATCAGCTCGAACATCAGCGCCAGCATCGCGCCCTTCACGCCGCCGATGGGAAACATGCTGCCGCGCTCGATCGCTTCCTTGGGATCGGTGGTCGGCTTGCCGTGGCGGTCGAGTGCCCAGCCCTCCGGGATGCGCTCGCCCGTTTGCGCCGCGAGCATGATCTTGCCGCGGATCACGGTCGTGAGGGCGAGGTCGATCACCAGCGGCTCGGCGTCCGGGCGGGCAAACACCGCCGCAACCGGATCGGTACCGAACAGCGCCTTGCTGCCGCCCCAGGCCGGAATCGCGGCGGGCGAATTGGTGAAAGCGAATCCTGCCAGTCCGGCGCGGGCCACCGGCAGGAGGTGGATGCCGAGCACGCCGACGTGGCCGCTGTTGGTGATGCCCGCGTAGCCGATGCCGTTGCGCCGCGCGCGCTCGGTCACCTCGGCGATCGCCCATTCGCAGGACTCGTAGGGGAGCGCGTCGCAGTTGTCGATCAGGCACACCGCCGCCTTGTCCGCGGCGAGGCGCGGCCGCGCGACGCCGTCGGCGCGGCCGTTCTTCAGCATCGCGCAGTAGAACGGAACCCGCGAGATGCCGTGGGTCGGCAGGCCCTGCTCCTCCGCGCTCACCAGGTGGCGGGCCGCGGCCTCGGCCATGCGCGGATCGGCGCCCGCGCGCTCGAGCGCCGCGCGTGCGAGCCCGAGCAGTTCGTCAGGTTTCTTTTTCATGCTCCGGATTCTACCGGCTGCCGCTAGAATGGCCGGCCATTCCGGGACAGGAGGAGAACATGGGAAAAATGATCGAGCTCACGGCGGCCGACGGCCACAAGCTCGCCGCCTATCGCGCCGATCCAGCCGGCACGCCGCGCGGCGCCATCGTCGTGATCCAGGAAATCTTCGGCGTCAACAGCCACATCCGTTCGGTCACAGACGGCTATGCGGCGGACGGCTACTTCGCGCTCGCGCCGGCGATGTACGACCGGGTGCAGCGCGGCTACGAGAGCGGCTATACGCCGCCCGAGATCGAGGCCGGGCGCGCCATCATGCAGAAGCTCGACTGGAAGCAGACCCTGATCGACGTCAGCGCAGCGATCGAGGCGGTCAAATCCGCCGGCAAGGTCGGCATCGTGGGTTACTGCTGGGGCGGCGCGGTCACCTGGGTGGCGGCGGGACGCCTGCCAGGCCTGGCCTGCGCGGTGCCCTATTACGGCGGCGCGATCCCGAACTTCATCTCCGAGCAGCCCAAGTGCCCGGTGATGTTCCACTTCGGCGAGCAGGACCAGTCGATCCCGCTCGAGCAGGCGAAAAAGGTGGTGGCGGCGCACCCCGAGGCGACGACGCACTTCTACCCGGCGGGGCACGGCTTCAACTGCGACCAGCGTGGCTCGTTCAACGCCGAAAGCGCCAAGCTCGCGCGCGAAAGGACCCTCGAGTTCTTCCGCAAGCACGTCGGCTAACGACTACTGGCTGTCGGCGACCTCGCCGAGCAGGGCACGCCGAAAGCGTGCCTTGAGCAGGCCGCCGTCGCGCGGCGGCAGAATGATCGGAACCTTCTCCGCGACGACCTTAACGGTGGCGAAGTTGGGCCCCGGCTGAGCGTGGATCGCAGCGCGCAGCGCCGCGATCTCCGCCTCGCGGGTCAGCGTGCTCGCGTTGGGAAAGCCGCAGGCGCGCGCCACCGCGGCGAGGTCGACGCCGGATGCGGTATGCGTAGCCTGCATCCCGGTTTCGCCGTAGCGCTCGTTGTCGATCACCACCACGCTCAGGTTCCCGGGATGCTGCACGCCGATGGTAGCGAGCGAGCCCATCCCCATCAGCATTTCGCCATCGCCGGTCACCACCAGCACGCGGCGCGAGGGGTGCGCAAGCGCGAGGCCCAGGCCCATCATCGCCGCCTGGCCCATCGCGCCCCAGAGCGGGAAGGTCAGCGGATGGTCGCCGGCGGCGGTGCAGTCCCAGGCGGTCGAGCCCAGGCCCGCCACCACCAGCAGATCGCCGCGCTCGGCGAGCAGTTGCGCGACCACGTCGCGCCGGTTCAGGGTCGCGCTCATTTCTCCGCCTGCTCCTGGAAGCTCTTGATGCCGATCACTTTCTGAGAGATCAGCACCGCGCTGGCGACGTAGCTGTTGTAGGCCAGCCGCAACGCCGCATCGACCGCTGCCGGAATGCCCGCCGCTTCACGCACCGGCTGCACCACCACGCCCATCGCCTCGAGCACGGCCGGAGTGGCCTGCCCCATCGGCACCTGCCAGGGATTGAACTCGCCGTATTCGCCGCGCATGGTGATCACCATCGGCAGCGGGAAGCGGCACTCCTTGATCGTTCCCAGCGCATTGATAATGTTGCCGACGCCGCTCGACTGCATCAGCAGCGCGCAGCGCTCGCCGCCGAGCCAGGCGCCCACCGCGAGGCCGATGCCCTCCTCCTCGGTGGTGAGCGGCACCGCGCGCATGGCGCCGTCGGCGCGACACAGCTCGATCAGCCGCTTGTGCCCCGCGTCGGGAACGTAGCCGATCTGGCGCAGCTGCGCGGCGGAAAGGATCCGGTGAACTTCGAGCGGCCAGTCGATCGCTTCGCTCATGGCTAGGCCGCCGCCAGGAGCGATTCGCCCGGCCGCACGCGCGTGAACGCGACCGGGCGCATCGCGATCTCCACGCCGCCGGCAGCGAGCCCGGCGCTGGTGTAGGCCGAGGCCTCGAGCGGGCCGGCGGTCGGAAAGTCGTCGCGGAAGTGCGCGCCGCGCGAATCCTCGCGCGCGGCGGCCGCGTGCGCGATCACGCGGCTCACTTCGATCAGGCTCTTGAGGTTCATCCAGTCGTGCCAGGAAAGGTTGAAGGCACGATTGTGGTCGGCGAGCGCGGCAGCGTCGAGCTCCGTTTCGATCGCATTCAGTCCCGCGAGCGCGTCGCGCAGGCCCGCCGCGTCGCGAATGATGCCGACCTTGTCCCACATCAGGTCGTACAGCGCCTCGCGCGCCGGCTCGATCCCTCCTCCGTGCCGGGCGGCCTTGTTCGCGAACGGGCGCTCGCAGCGCGCCCGCGCGGCGTCGATCTGGGCGGGGTCGGGTTCGCGCAAGCCGCCTTCGGCGGTGGCCCAGGCGGCCATTGATTCGCCGGCCACGCCGCCGAACACGGTCGAGTTCGCCACGCCGTTGCCGCCGAGGCGATTCGCGCCGTGCACGCCGCCCGCATCTTCGCCGGCGACGAACAGGCCCGCCAGTGCGGTCGAGCAATCGGCCTCGAACTCGACTCCGCCCATCATGTAGTGCGCGGTCGGAACCACTTCGACCAGGCCGCCGGCGAGGTCGAAACCGCTGTCAGCGCAGCGCTCGACCATCCCCTTGAAGGCCTTGGCGACCTTGTCCGGACCGAGGTGCGCCATCGAGATGTAGACCCCGCCGTTCGGCGTCACGCGGCCGGCGCGCATCTCGCTGAAGATCGCGCGCGAGACGATGTCGCGCGTGGCACGCTCCAGCTTCGGGTCGTACTTCTGCATGAAGCGCTCACGGTTGGCGTCCAGCAGAAAGCCGCCCGCGCCGCGCAGCCCTTCTTCGAGCACGGTGCCGGTCATGCGCGTGTGCGCGCCGGCGAGCAACCCGGTGGGGTGGAACTGCACCATTTCCATGTCGCGAAGCCGCAAGCCCGCGCGCAATGCCATCGCCAGCCCGTCGCAGCTCTTGTCGCCCGAGGGCGTGTGATAACGGTACATGGTCGGCCCACCGCCGGTGGCGAGCAGCACCGCCTTGGCGCGCACCAGCAGGTATTCGCCCGTGCGCATGTCGATGAAGAGAACTCCTGAGATTGCTTCTTCACCTCTTGCTCTAATAATTTCAACCGCCCGGTGCTCCTCCAAGCGCCCGATGTCACGTGCCCAGACCTGCTCGGCAAGGCGATTGATGATCTCGATTCCGGTCAGGTCGCCCTTGTGCACCGTGCGGTCGAAGGTCTGGCCGGCGAACGCCTTCTGGTGCACCGTGCCGTCGGGATTGCGGTCGAAGAAGCAGCCGAGCTCGTTCTCCAACTCGTGGATGCGCTCGATCGCGAGCGTCACCAGCTTCCAGGCCAGGTCCTGGTTCGGCAGCCACTTGCCGCCCTCGATGGTGTCCATGAAATGGCGCTCGATCGAGTCGCCCGCGGCGAGCGCCACGTTGTAGCCGCCCTGCACCATGCGCGTGCAGCCGCACTTGCCGAGCAGGCCCTTCACCGCGACCGTGATGGAAAGCCGGGGTGAGGCCTGGTGCGCGTGCAGCGCGGCGAACAGGCCCGCGCCGCCCGAGCCGAGGATCAGGATGTCGGTCGCAAGCTCTCGCACTATTTAATGCCCAGGCTCGCGAGCGCCCCGGCGCGGCGCTCCTGCGCGCTGCGCCGGATCCTGGTGTAGAGGCTCTCGCCGTGGCTGTCCATCGCGACCAGCAGCGGACCGAAGCCCTTGATGCGGAAGTTCCACAGCGACTCCGGGTTGAGGTCGTCCAGGTCGACGTCCTCGATCGCCTCGATCCAGGTAGTCTCGAGGGCGGCGGTGCCGCCAATGATCGCGAGGTAGGCGCCGCCCAACTCGCCGAACGCGGCGAGCGAGCCCTCGCGCAGGCCGCCCTTGCCGATGATGATGCGAACGCCGTTCTGCTGCATCAGCGGCCGCGTGAAGCGCTCCATGCGGTCGCTGGTGGTGGTGCCGATGCACACCGGCGCATAGCCGGTCGGATGCGCCGCGCTCTTGGGCACCTTTTTCACGTTCGGCGCGGTGTGGATCACGGCGTGCCCCGAGAGGTCGAAGCGAGTCTTGCGGCCGCGGTCGAACATGTGGATCTGGGTCGCGTCGCGGATGCCGTAAAGAGTGCCGTTTAGCGTCACGGTGTCGTTCACGCGTAGCGCGCGCACCTGCGCCTCCGTGATCGGAGTGGTGAAGTCGTGGTGGGCCATGTCAGTCCTTGGCGCCGAGCAGCGCCCGCTTGAGATTGTCCTGCACCGGGTGCGGGCCGAGCCAGATCCGCAGCAGGGCGCGGTAGAAGTCCTCGCCCGCAATCGGCGCATCCGCCGGCGAGCCGTCGATCGACACTTGCGTGCCGGCGCCGGGCACCCAGTCGAGCCGGATGCGCATGCCCTCCTTCGCGGTGCCGACCTTTTGCATCACGGCTTCGAGCTGCCTCAGGCGCGGCTCGAGCGCCTTGACCTGCACCTCGCTGTGGTTATCCTCGATGCCCTCGCGCAGCGCGTTGCTGAAGGTCTTCGCGCTGACGTCGCGCAGCATGCCGATCGCCACCCGCTTCGGTCCGGCTTCCTCGATCGCCGTCGCCGAACTGGCCGCCTTGGCCGGAAGGTACAACGCCATTGCGTAGACCTTGAAGATGAACTTGCGCCGCAGGCCGGCGCCGTTCAGCACCAGCTGCTTGCCCTGCGCCTCGACCTGATCGGCGAACTTCACCCCCGCGACCTCGGCCGCCTGCGCGGGCAGCGTTGCCGCCAGCGCCGCGACGGCAAGCGCGAGCCGCAGCCTAGAAGCCATACTCGAGCCCCGCGGGGCGGAAGGTCGCGCGCGCACGGCGCGCCGAATGGCACTGCATGTTCACCGCAACCGGGTTCATCGTGATGTGGGTGGCGGCGGTCTCGACGTGCACAGCGAACGAGGTCGAGTCGCCGCCCAGGCCCTGCGGGCCGACGCCGAGCTGGTTCACCGCCCGCGTCAGCTGCGCTTCGAGCTTCGCCCCCTCCGGGTCCTCGCATCGACTGCCCAGAGGCCGCGTGGCGGCGACCTTGGCCAGATGCACGCACAGGTCCGCGGTGCCGCCGACGCCGACCCCGACGATGGTCGGCGGGCAGGTCTTGCCCCCCGCCTCCAGCACGCAGTCGACGACGAAGGTCTTGATCGCGTCGACGCCCTCGGCCGGGATCGCCATGCGAAGGAAGGAGTTGTTCTCCGAGCCCGAACCCTTCGGCACCATCTCGATCGCCAGCGTATCGGGCTCGCGCGTGAAGTCGATGTTGATCACGGGCACGCCGCGCCCGCACGATGTGTGCTCGTTCGCGCGCGTAACCGGGTGCACCACCGACGAGCGCAGCGGGTGCTCCCGCGTGGCGCGCTCGCAGCCGCGGCGGATCGCGTCCTTCAGCTCCGCGCCGTCGACTTGGACCCCGCGCCCGATCCACACGTTGTAGATCGGGATGCCGGTGTCCTGGCACAGCAGGTTGTCGGTGTCCTCGGCCACATTGATGTTGGTGATCATGGTGCCGAGCACGCTCCTGGCGGTGGCGTCCGACTCGTGCGCAGCCAGCGCCGCGAAGCCCTGCTTGATGTCGGGCGGCAGCAGCTTGAGCGCGCGGATGTAGAGCTCCTTGGCCGCGTCCTCGATCTGTTTGGGGTCTATCTTCATCGCACCATTGTATCCATCGTCAGAGCGCCAGCGCGAAAGCCAGCGCGAGCACGAGCGAAACTCCTGCGGCAACTGCCGCGAGGCCCTTGTGCCACTCGCGCCAGGGCAGGAATTCGAGCACGAGCAGCCGCAGCCCGCCGGTGAAGTGCGCCGCCAGCAGCAGTACCAACCCCCACTCGCCGAAGCGCACCAGGGGCTGGTCGGTCCAGCGCAGGAAGGCGTCCAGCCGCGCGGCATCGTGCAGCGCGAGGCCCAGCACCCAGAAGTGCGCCGGCAGGTAGAGCGCGAGCAGGATGCCCGAGACCCGGTGCACGAGGAAGGCCCAGTAGCCGGGGTGGTTGCGCGCGCGCAAGGCGGGATTCACAGGAACACCCCGAGGATCGCGCGCGCACCGAGCCAGGCGAGCGCGGCAGCGAAGGCAGCCAGCAGCCAGTCGCGCGAGGCGCCGCGCCAGCCGAGCCATTCCGCCAGCACCGCGCGCAGCCCGATCGGCACGTGCACCACCACCGCAAGAAGGAATACGGAGTAGAAGCCGAGCCAGGCCGCGTTGCCGCGCGTGCGCTCGAGGATCTGCGCCGCGCCGAGGCCGCTGTGCACCGCGTAGATCATGGTCGCGAGGTGGACCATGACGCACAGTGCGAGCAGCGCGGCGCTTGCGCGCTGCGCGGCCCACAAGAGCGCTTCGCGGCGCGCGCTCACAACTCGCCCTTCAGCGCCGCCGCGGCCGCCGCGCGCTTCAGGCCCGCGATTCCGGCGGTCGGTGAGATGTGCTTTGGGCAGCGCTCGGTGCAGCTGAGGTGCGTGTGGCAGGCATGGCAGCCGGCGTCGCCGGCGACCGCGCGCAGGCGCCCGGGGTTCGCCGACTCGCGCACGTCGCGCAGCAGGGTCCACGCGCGGTTGAGCGCGGCCGGCCCGAGGTAGTCGGGGTTCCACGCCACCACGTCGCAGGAGCTGTAGCACACGCCGCAGCCGATGCATTCGATCGCGGCGTCGACCTGCTTGCGCGCCTCCGAATCCGGCGCCACGCGCTCGAAGTCGTCGCGCCGCGTACGCCGGCCCTCGAAGCGGCCCTTCGCGCGCGCCCACTTGTCGAAGAACTCGCGCATGTCGGTGACCAGATCGCGGATCACCGGCAGGTTGGCGAGCGGCGCGAGCTCGAGCCGTCCGTCGGCACACACCTGGTCGACGTGGGTGCGGCAAGTCCAGCGCGCGACGCCGTTGACCGTCATCGCGCACGAGCCGCACATGCCGACCCGGCATGCAAAGCGGTACGCAAGCGAGGGTTCGAGCACGCGCTGGATATAGGTGACCACGTCGAGCACGCTCTGGCTCGCCTGGCGCGGCACCTGGTAGGACTGGAAGTCGCCGCCCTGCGGCCCGCCGCGCCAGACGCGAACCTGGAGCGTCTTCATGCCGGCACCGTCGGCGCCGCAAGGCGCTCGATCATCACGTTTACGCAGGCGGGCAGGCGCGATCCGGCCGCGCGGGACAGGGCCGCGGGCAACTCGGACGCGCGCTCGACGTGCTCGCCGTGCCCACCCAGCGCGGCCGCGACGCGATCGTAGCGCGTCGGCAACAGCTCGCAACCGTGGGCGCGCTCGCGCCCGTAGGCCCTGAGCTGAATCTGGTGCTCGGCATTCCAGCAGCTGTCGTTGCCGACCACCGCGACGAACGGCAGCTTCGCGCGCACCGCAGTATCGAATTCCGCCATGTGCAGACCAAAGGTGCCGTCGCCCAGCAACGCGAACACGCTCGCGTCGGGGCGTGCGAGCTTGGCGGCAATGGCGAACGGCAGCGCGCTGCCGATCGCTCCTGCCGGGCCATTGATGATGCGCGTCGGGGCATTGACGTATGCCTGCGCCCACTGGCCGAACTCGCCGCCGTCGACGACCAGAACCGCGTCGCCCGCCTGGTCAATCTCCTTCTGCACCGCATGACCGAGCTCGGCAGGGTGCACTGGGGTGCCCGGCGCAGACGCAGCGACGGGGCGCTCGCGCAGCGCAGCGCCGACTTCGGTGGTCCATGCCGAGCGCGCCGGCCGCGCCAGGCGCGTGAGCGTCGATGCGGCCTCGAACGGGCTCGCCAGCGCGGCGAGCACGATGCGCGCCGGGTCGCCGAGAGCGTAGCCCGCCTGCCGCAGGGCTTCGGGCTCCGGATCGAGCAGCAGGAGTCGGCAATCCGCGTTGAGCGTCGGCGGCTGGCCGTAGCGCAGGGTGTAATCGAGGCGCTTGCCGAGCAGTACGACGAGGTCGGCCTGCGCCATCACCCTGGCCAGTGCGCCGAGCGAGGGGTCGTTCACGCCGCGCGGACTTTCCATGCACAGCGCGGGCGCTCCGGTCGCCTCGGCGAGCGCGCCCAGCACGGCTCGTCCACGATCGGTCGCCATCGCAGGTCCCGCCAGTACGAGCGGGCGGCTTGCGCGGGCCAGCTCGGCGAGCACCACCCGCGCCGCTGCTTCGCCGAGCGGGATCGCACTGACGGCGAATGCCCCACTCGCGGGCACGGCGCGCTCGCCTTCCTCGACTCTGGCCTCGAGCATATCGCTTGGCAGCCCGAGATAGACCGGCCCCGGCCGGCCGAATTTCGCCTGCCGCCAGGCGCGCGCCAGATCCTCGCCTAGCGTACGCGCGCTTTGCGCGCAGAAGGCGGCCTTGACCACCGGCGCGGCCATTTCGCCCTGGCGCATTTCCTGGAACGCGCCCTTGTGGCGCTCGCGAATCGGCGCCTCGCCCGAGAGCAGCACGAGCGGCGACTCGGACGCGAGCGCCGTATACAGCGCGCTCACGCCATTGGCATGGCCCGGCCCGCCGGTAAGCAGCGCCACGCCCGGCTCGCCCGTGAGCCTGCCCCAAGCGTCGGCCATGTGGACCGCTGCGGCCTCGTGCCGCACGTGCACGATCTCGGGACCGCCGTCGTGCACGGCGTCATACACGGACATGACGTGATTGCCGGAAAGCGAGAACAGGCGCCGAACGCCCGCCCGCTGCAGCGAGCGGGCGAGCACGTCTGCTCCCCGCAATGCGGGCACCCGCGCCTCAGGCCGACTCGTAAAGCCGCGTGAGGACGAACTCGCGATGGCCGAGCGCCTCGGCGGCGGTCAGCCTGCCGTTGGCGGTGCGGAACATGCACTCGAGCAGCTTGTCGCCGGCCTGGTCGGGCGTCATCTCCTTCCTCAGCAGCCCGGTCACGTCGACGTCGATATGCTCGCCCATGGTGCGCACCGTACGCGGGTTCGCGCACAGCTTGATCACCGGCAGGATCGGGTTGCCGATCACGTTGCCCTGCCCGGTGGGGAACAAGTGCACCGCAAAGCCGGAGGCCGCGCACAGCGTCACCATCTCCGCGGCGGCCGAGGACGAGTCCATGAACCACAGCCCCGGTCCGGTCGGCGCCTCGGCCTTGTCGAGCACGCCGTCGACGACGCATTTCTTGCCGATCTTCTGGATGTTGCCCAGGGCCTTTTCCTCGATGGTGGTCAGGCCGCCCTCGATGTTGCCCTTGGTCGGCTGCGAGTCCGACAGGTCGTTGGTCTTGTGGCGCTCGATCACTTCCTGGTAGCGGTCGAACATGAACTGGAACTTCTTCTTCACCTCGTCGTTCCTGCAGCGCGCCGCCACCAGGTGCTCGCCGCCGGTGAGTTCGGTGGTCTCGCCGAAGCAAAGCGTGTTGCCCTGCGGGTAGAGCTTGTCGAACGCGTTGCCGACCGTGGGGTTGGAGCCGCAGCCGGAGGTGGTGTCGGACTCGCCGCACTTGGTCGAGACCCACAACTCCTTCAGCGGGCGCTCCTCGCGCCGGCGCTCGCTCGCCCACTGCACCAACTCCCTCGCCGCCTTCGAGGCGCGCATGATCGTGTCGTGGTCGCCGTGCTGCTCGATGCCGAAGTACGCCACCGGCTTGCCGGTCGCGGCGATGCCGTCGGCGACCTTCTTGCCCCACTGCTCCTCGATGCAGATCACCACCACCGCGGCGACGTTCGGGTTCGCGCCGGTGCCGATCAGGGTGCGGAAGTGCAGGTCGAGGTCGGCGCCGAACTGTAGCCGCCCGTAGGGGTGCGGCAGCGCCATGGTGCCCTTGATGTTGTTCGCCACCGCCTCGGCGGCCGCATTCGAAATGTCGTCGACCGGCAGGATGATGACGTGGTTGCGCACGCCGACGCGGCCGTTCTCGCGCTTGTAGCCCCAGAAACTCGCTTTTGAAAGATCCATTCTCACCACCGCTTGGTCTTAACGTTTTGAACGTGCAGGTGCTCGCCCCGCTTGATCGGCGCCACGACTTTACCGATGTCGACGCCGTACTTGATCACGGTATCGCCCGGCTTGTAGTCCTTGAGCGAGACCTTGTGCCCGATCGGAATCTCGCTCTGGGCCTTGATCTTGATGTCCTTGTCGTCTTCCATGATCCAACCGGTCAGCTCCTGCCCGGCCTTCACGCCCTCGACCACGACGACGCCGACGCCGTCGTTTTCCTCATGCACCACGAAATGAATCATCGTCCTCTCCGTTGCAGGAAGAGGCGCAGTCTAGGCCCCCGTGCAGGCGAAGTCAACTATATGAGTTGTATGACTTCCGTGCTAGACTCGTCGCGCCATGAACCAGGTCCTCGACCGCGGAATCGCCTCTCCGCTTTACAAGGAAGTGAAGCGAGTGCTCACCCAAAGCCTTGCCCAAGGCGAGTGGAGCCCGGGGCAGGCGCTGCCCTCGGAAGCACGGTTGGCGCAGCGCTACGGTGTATCCATCGGCACCCTGCGCAAGGCGATCGACGAGCTGGTGGCCGAAGGGGTCGTGGTACGGCGCCAGGGAAGCGGCACCTATGTCGCCTCGCACGGCGCCAACCGCCTGATGTTCCACTTTTTCCACGTCGTGCCGCGCGAGGGCGAAAAGCAGTACCCGCGCACCGAAACGCTCGCGTTCCGGCGCGGCCGCGCCGAGGCGGCCGAAGCCGCCAAGCTGGGCCTCGCGCCGGGCGAACCGGTGCTGCGCATCCGCAACCTGCTTTCGCTCGCGGCCAAGCCGGTGATCCTCGACGACCTGGTGCTGCCGCAGCGCCTGTTTCCCGACCTCTCCGAGCGCATCCTCATCGCGCGCGACAACACAATCTACCACCTCTACCAGACGCGCTACGGCATCAACGTGCTGCGCACCAGCGAGCGGCTGCGCGCCACCCTGGCCGACGCCGAGGTGGCGCGGCTGCTCGAGGTCAGGAAGGGCGCCCCGCTGCTCGAGATCGACCGCGTCGCCTACACCTACCACAACGCGCCGGTCGAGCTGCGCAGCAGCGTGGTCGACACCGCCGAGCACGAATATTTTTCCGATCTCGGCAAATGAGTGCGGCTCGGATGCATCTGCGGGTGCATCCCGGCGCCGCAGCTACCTTCCTCGGCCCTGCTCTTGCCACCACACACCTCCAGGCGGTTAGCCCGAGGTGTCAACTAAATCGGGGGAAGCTTGCCGTCAGGTTTTTAGGAATCGTTTGAACTACAAGACGTTGCTCCGATTGCCAACGTAGCATCCACCCAAGTTCTGACAGTTGCTTCACTTGTGTGCATTTCCAAACGTGCTCGAGCGTGCGAGCCTGACCATCGAGAACAACTCTAATCGAGAGACGAAAATATCTGTCTGGTAAGGGCTTAAGATCAGACCGTCCTGCGAGCAAACATCCGGATAGAAGAACAGATAAGAGAGTTACCAAACCCCAGCAAAGTGCGTGATTTGGAACCTGCCGAATCATGAGCGAGGTCGGTTGCGCGTCACAGTCTGACTTTCACGCCCAACGTGAAGTAGGCAGCCGAAAAGACGGAGTGCACTCCGCCTTTGGGATTGTCGTTGTGTCAACCGCCCCCGAAATCATCGCGTTAGCGGAGATAGATAGATCGCCGATTTCCGGATCAACGTCATTCGGGGAGGGAGCCATGATGGAAAAGAATACGCATCGGGGTGCCGCGCCGCCACGGCTTCTCGACCAGGTGCGTGACGAAATACGCCGCCGGCATTACAGCGACCGCACCGAGCAGACGAACGTGCACTGGATCAAGAGACTTATCCTCTTTTCCGATGAGCGCCGCCCCGGTGACCCGGGTGCACCCGAGGTCATCGCCTTTCTGACCCACCTGGCGCGCGATGGGGACATCGTCGCTGCGACCCGGAACGCGTCGTCGGCGCGGGTTTCCGGTCGCGGCGGGCACGAATGACCGCTCTGGGTCGCAGGTCGACGCTCGATCGACGCTAGAATTGCTCCGCTCCCTACGCTGCAGTCGCCCATACATGCTCACGCGCAAAGGCGTGGCCAGATCACCCAATGAGCGGAAGATGGGGGCGACATGAGCTCGCGGCGCGAATTCCTGCGGGCGCTCGCCGCGCTCGGCCTGGCGGCGGGCGTGCCGCCCCGCGCGGCCGCGGCGCCGCGCTTCGCGTGCGATCCTTTCCGCCTCGGCGTCGCCTCGGGCTATCCGAGCGAAGGCGGCGCGGTGCTGTGGACGCGGCTCATCACCGACCTCGAGCGCGCCGACGGCGGGCTCGATCCGGTCGCGGTGCCGGTGCGCTGGGAAGTCGCCGCGGACGAGGCGATGCGCCACGTCGTCGCTTCCGGCGTCGAGGCCGCGCAGCCCGTGTGGGCGCATTCGGTGCACGTCGAGGTGAAGGGACTCGAGCCCGAGCGTTGGTACTGGTACCGCTTCATCGCGGGCGACGCGGTGAGCCCGCCCGGGCGGTTGCGCATCGCGCCGCGGCGCGACGCGCCGGTCGAGCGCCTGCGCTTCGCCTTCGCCTCGTGCCAGCAGTACGAGCAGGGCTACTACGGCGCCTGGCGCCACGTGGTGCGCGACGCCCCGGACCTGGTGGTGTTCCTGGGCGATTACATCTACGAGTCTTCCTGGGGCCGCCATCACGTTCGCAAGCACAACCCGGGCGAGCCCTACACGCTCGCGGAGTACCGCATGCGCTACGCCTGCTACAAGAGCGACCCCGACCTGCAGGCCGCGCACGCCGCCTGCGCCTGGCTCGCGGTCTGGGACGACCACGAAGTCGACAACGATTACGCCGACGACAGGGGCGGCGACGGCACGGCCGGGGCGCGCTTCCTCAAGCGCCGCGGCGCGGCCTACCGCGCGTATTACGAGCACATGCCGCTGCCAGCGCGCATGCGGCCCGACGGTCCGCACATGCGCATCTACACCCAGTTCGGATGGGGCGCGCTGGCGCGCTTCTATCTGCTCGACGACCGCCAGTACCGCGCCCATCAGGTCTGCCCGCGATACTCCGGCGGCAGCAACGTGATCGACCTGCGCGAGTGTCCCGCGCTCGACGATCCGTACCGCAGCCTGCTCGGCGCCGACCAGGAGGCCTGGCTCGCGCGCGCTTTCGGCGCCTCGCGCTCGGACTGGAACGTCCTCGCGCAACAGACCCTCATGGCACGCTTCGGCACGGGCCGTGGGCGCGCGCGGCGTTACTGGACCGACGGCTGGGACGGCTATCCGATGGCGCGCAACCGACTCTTGAACTCGATTCAATCGGAGAAGCTCCAAAACCCGGTTGTCATCGGCGGCGACGTGCACCACTTCGCGGTCGCCGACTTGAAGACCGACTTCGACGACCCCGCCTCACCGGTCGTGGCGAGCGAGTTCTGCGGAACCTCGATCACCTCACAGGCGCGCGCGCAGAAATACCTCGACGCCGCGCGCGATGACAACCCGCACATCAAGCTCGCCGAGGGCCGCTACCGCGGCTACGTCCGCGTGGACGTCGAGCGCGACAGGCTGACCGCCGACCTGCGCGCCATGGCCACCGTCACCGAGCGCGAGGCCGCCTGCGACACGCTCGCGAGCTACGTCGTCGAGGACGGCCGTCCCGGCCCGCAGCGCGCCTGACGTTCAGCGGCAGCGCAGGTTGGCGCTCGGATCCTCGATCGGCCTGGTGCAGTCCTGCTCGCGCACCGTGCGGCTTTCGATCATCGGCGGCGGGCTCGCCGATTCGCTTCCCGCGCCGTACATCGCCCCCAGAACGCCGATGGCGACGATCGCCCCCACGGCCGAGCCGCTTTGGACGTCGATCCCCAGCCGCACGCCGCCGGCGCCGCCCTCGCCCGCCGAAATCCGGCTGTGCGAGGCACAGCCGGCGGCCAGCAGGACGAGCACGATGGCGGCGAGACGGCGCATGCGCGCCATTCTAGACGTTTGACCCACGTCAATGAATCCGGCCGAAGGCGGTTCAAGATCTCAACGGAACACTACTGAGCAGGGAGAGCGTCATGACCTACAAGACGATCCTGGTCCACCTCGACGCGGCCAAGGACATCGATTCGCGTCTCGACATCGCGTTCGCGCTGGCGCAGAAGTTCGACGCGCACCTGGTCGGCCTGCACGCGCTGAGCGTGACCCCGCTGCCGGGCTGGGCGATCGCCGAGACGGGCGAGTTCATCGAGAACGCACAGGCGAGGGCGCGCGCCGCGCTCGCCGAGGCCGGTCGCAAAGTCTGGGACGCCGCGGTCCAGCGCAGCAACTGCTCGAAGTGCGAATGGCGCAGCTCGCCGGCGGACGCGCTGGACGCGGTGACGCTGCACGCGCGTTACGCCGACCTGGTGATCATCGGCCAGGACGACGGCAGCGGCACGAGCGGCCTGACGCGCGACTTCGAGCAGCACCTGCTGCTCGCTGCCGGTCGCCCGGTGCTGGTGATCCCCTATGCACGCGACAAGCGCGCGCTAGGCAACAAGGTGCTGGTGGCCTGGAACGCGAGCCAGGAGGCCACTCGCGCGCTCACCGACGCGCTGCCGCTGCTGCAGGGGGCCAAGCAGGTGCAGGTGGCCGCCTTCAACGTTGGCAAGAAGGGCGGCATGCACGGCGAGGTGCCCGGCGCCGACATCGGCCTGTATCTGTCGCGCCACGGCGTGAAGGTCACCGTGTCGCAGTTCCAGGCCGACGACGTGGACGTGGGCAACCAGCTGCTGTCGCGCGCCGCCGACCTCGATTCGGACCTGATCGTGATGGGCGCCTACGGCCACTCGCGCATGACCGAGCTGATCCTCGGCGGCGTGACCCGGACGCTACTCGAGTCGATGACCGTGCCAGTGCTGATGTCACACTAGGCGGCCGAAGCGGCGCGCCGAAGGCGGTCGCGCACCGCGAACCAGGCGGGATCGTCCGGGGGCTGCTCGACCAGGATCCCGGCGCAGCCTGCCGCATCCAGCTCCCGCAGCGCGGCGTAGAGCCGGCGCGCATAGCCCTCCGGATCGCGCGGCATGCGCAGCCAGCGCGCGGCGTGCGCGTCGGGACGCGAAAATGCAAGCACCGCAACGCCGGCGCCGGCGCGTTCGATCTCCGCATCGAGCGCATGGGAAGCAACCAGCCGCAGCGGCGTGCGCGGCGCGTAGTGCCGTTCCAGCGTGCCCGAAGCGCGCGGCGCGGCCGCGTCCGACGGCTCCACCGGGCCCCCGAGCGCCTGCTCGAGCGCAGCGGTGGAGATAGCGCCGGGGCGCAGCAGCACCGCGCGGCCGCGCGAAAGGTCGACGATGGTGGACTCGATCCCGACCTCGCTGTCTCCACCTTCGAGCACTAGTTCCACGTCGTCCCCCAGGTCCGCGCGCACGTGCGCGGCGCTGGTCGGGGAGACGCGGCCGAAACGGTTGGCCGAAGGCGCCGCAATCGCGCCGCCAAATTCGCGCAGCAGCGCCTGTGCTACCGGGTGGGAGGGAACCCTCAGACCGATGCTGTCCTGACCGCCGGTAACGAAATCGCGCGCGTGCAGCGCGCGCTTCAGAATCAGCGTGAGCGGCCCCGGCCAGAAGCGTGCGGCAAGCTTGCGCGCCGCTTCGGGCACTTTGCGCGCCCAGCCGAAGGCCGCATCCGCCGAAGCGAAGTGAACGATCACCGGATGGTCCGGCGGACGCCGCTTGACCGCGTAGAGCTTCCTCAGCGCGGCTTCGCTCGAGGCATCCGCCCCCAGCCCGTAGACGGTTTCGGTCGGAAACGCGACCAGCCCTCCGGTGCGCAGGATTTCGGCCGCGCGCCGGACGTCGGCGCTCACAGCTTGAGCGGCGGGGCCTTGAGAACCGCCTCGGTCTGCTTGCGGCGGAACTCTTCGAGCTTCTTGGCCATGCCCGCGTCCGAGAGCGCGAGCAGCGCCACGGCGAACAACGCGGCGTTCGCCGCCCCGGCCTCGCCGATGGCGAAGGTCGCGACCGGGATGCCCTTGGGCATCTGCACCGTCGACAGCAGCGAATCGAGCCCCTGCAAATGCCTGGAAGGCATCGGCACGCCGAGCACCGGCAGCGTCGTGTGCGCCGCGACCACGCCCGCCAGGTGCGCCGCGCCGCCCGCGGCGGCGATGATCGCCTTCGCGCCGCGCGCGGCGGCACCGCCGGCCCACTCCGCCACCGCGTGCGGCGTGCGATGGGCGGACATCGCCTTCGCCTCGTAGGGCACGCCGAAGTCTTCAAGCATCTTGGCCGCCGCCTTCATGGTTTCCCAGTCCGACGTCGACCCCATCACGATTCCGATCATGCGAGCTTTCTCCCTGTGAGCCGCTCGAGCGCCTCTCGATATTTTTCAGATGTTTTCGCGATCACCTCGGCCGGGAGCTTCGGCGCCGGCGGCGTCTTGTCCCAGTCGAGCGTCTCCAGGTAGTCGCGCACGTACTGCTTGTCGAACGACGGCGGGCTGATGCCGACCCGGTACGAGTCCGCGGGCCAGAAGCGCGACGAGTCCGCGGTCAGCGCCTCGTCGATCAGCACCAGCCTGCCCTGGGCGTCGGTGCCGAACTCGAACTTGGTGTCCGCGATGATGATTCCCCTGCCGGCCGCGTAATCGGCGGCCTCGGTGTAGAGGCGGATCGCCACCTCGCGCACCTTCTCCGCGAGCGGCCGGCCGATCAGCTTGACGGTCTCCTCGAAGGAGATGTTCTCGTCGTGCCCTTCGGCCGCCTTGGTCGCCGGGGTGAAGATCGGCTCGGGCAGCTTCTGCGCCTGCTTGAGCCCCTTCGGCAGCTCGATGCCGCAGACCTTGCCGCTCTTCTGGTAGTCCTTCCAGCCCGAGCCGATGATGTAGCCGCGCACCACCGCCTCGATCGGCAGGGGCTTCAGCTTCTTCACCACCACCGAGCGGGCGCGCACCTGCGCCTTTTCGGCCTCGTCCGCGACCACCGACTCGGGATCGATTCCGGTCAGGTGATTGGGCACCACGTGCGCCAGCCTCTCGAACCAGAAGTTCGACATCTGGGTCAGCACGGCGCCCTTGTCGGGGATCGGGTCTGGCAGCACGACGTCGAAAGCGGACAGCCGGTCGCTCACAACGATCAGCAGCTTGTCGTCGCCGACCGCGTAGATGTCGCGCACCTTGCCGCGGCCGATCCGCGGCAGGCTCGCGATTCCGGACTCGAACAGGGCGGCGCTCATGCAGCCTGGCTCTCGAGCTCGGTCTTCCACTTGCCCTGGCAGGCAAGGCCGTTCATGTGCGCGCGGTGATGGAAGGCCTTCTGCGCCGCGGCGATGTTCTGCATGCTGCCGCGCCAGGCCTTGAGCGCCGGGTTCTGCAGCGCGCGCGAGTACGAGAACGTGAGCGGCCAGGGCAGCCCCTTCATCGCCGCCATGGCGTTGAGGTGGGCGGTGGCATCGAGGTCCGACTGCCCGCCCGAGAGGAACACCACCCCCGGCTGCGCCGCCGGCACCGTGCGCTTAAGCACGCGCACGGTGCGCTCGGCAACCTCGTCGACGCCGGCCTGGCGCGCGCACTCCTTGCCCGAAACCACCATGCTCGCCTTGAGGATGGTGTGCTCGAACGAGACGTTGTGCGCCGCGAGCGCGCCGTAGGTGGCGCGCAGCGTCGCCTCGGTCACTTCCTCGCAGCGCTCGATCGTGTGATCGCCGTCGAGCAGCACCTCGGGCTCGATGATCGGCACGATCGAAGCCTCCTGGCAGAGCGCTGCATAGCGCGCCAGGGCGTGTGCGTTGGCGTACAGGCAGGTGTGGGTCGGAATCCCGTCGCCGATCGTGATCACGGCTCGCCACTTGGCGAAGCGCGCGCCGAGCTTGAAGTACTCGGCCAGCCTCTCACGCAGGCCGTCGAGCCCTTCGGTGACCTTCTCGCCCGGACAAAGCGCCAGCTCCTTTGCGCCCTTGTCGACCTTGATGCCGGGGATGACCCCTTTGCCGGCCAGAAACTTGGGAAACGCCACGCCGTCGCTCGTCTTCTGGCGGATGGTCTCGTCGAACAGAATAACCCCCGAGACGTACTGCTCGATGCCCTGAGTGCCGAACAGCAGGCCCCGGTAGGCGCGCCGGTTCTCCTCTGTGCTCTCGACGCCGACCGACTTGAAGCGCTTTTCGCAGGTGCCGCTCGATTCGTCGGCGGCGAGGATGCCCCTGCCCTTCGCAACCATCGCGGCCGCGATCTTGGATAGCAATGCCTTGTCCATACGGATCCTCGATTTGAAAATGAAACGCGGGACTGCGAGGCGGCAATTTTACCGCCGCGCCACTTGTGCGGCCAACTTTAAGCCTGATTTAAGACTGCCGGCTGATCCTCTGGCCTGCGCGTCGAATTCAGCGATAATGCGGCCCCCTGAAGCCGCAGCGCGCGCACCACTATTCCATGATCCAAATCGAGAATCTGGTGAAATCGTTCGGCCCCAAGCGCGCGGTCGACGGCGTTTCGTTCAACGTCGAGCGCGGTGAGGTGCTCGGCTTCCTGGGGCCGAACGGCGCCGGCAAGTCGACCACGATGCGCATGATCACCGGCTTCCTCCCCCCCACCGAGGGCAGGGTCGCGGTCGGAGGCTACGACGTGGTCGAGTCGCCGCTAGAGGCCAAGCGACTGATCGGCTACCTGCCGGAGGCCGCGCCGGCGTACCCGGACATGACGGTGCACGGCTTCCTCGCCTTCGCCGCCGACATGCGCGGCCTGACCGGCGCGGCGAAGGGCAAGGCGATCGGCCGCGTGGTCGACCTGTGCTTCCTGTCCTCGGTGTTGCATCAGGGCATCGACACGCTGTCCAAAGGCTACAAGCACCGCACCTGCCTCGCTCAGGCGCTGATCCACGACCCGGAGGTGCTGGTGCTCGACGAGCCGACCGACGGCCTGGACCCGAACCAGAAGCACGAGGTCCGCAATCTGATCCGCGACCTCGGTCGCAGCAAGGCGGTCGTGTTCTCGACCCACATTCTCGAGGAAGTCGACGCCGCATGCACCCGCGCGATCATCATCGATCGCGGCCGCATCGTGGCCAACGGCACGCCGGCGGAACTGCGCGGGATGTCCGATCTGGCGGGCGCGGTCACCGTCTCCGGCAACGGCGTGAGCGCCGACAAGCTGGCGCCGCTGGGGCGGGTGGAACTGGTCGACGGCGCATACCGCGTGTTCCCGGCTGACAAGTCGGCGGCCGGCGAGCTCGCGCGCGAGGTGGCGGCGCTTGCCACGCGCGAAGGCTGGCGGCTGGAGGCGCTACGCACCGAGGAAGGCCAGCTCGACGAAGTCTTCCGCCGCATCACCCTGCCCGACACGGTGAAGAAATGATCTCTGCCTGGAAAACGGTCCGCACCATCGCGCGGCGCGAGCTGGCGAGCTATTTCACCTCGCCCGTCGCCTACGTGTTCCTGGTCATCTTCCTGCTGCTGACGGGTTTCTTCACCTTCACGGCCGGAGGCTTCTTCGAGCGCGGAGAAGCGAGCCTGGCGTCGTTCTTCGGCTGGCACCCGTGGCTCTACCTGATCCTGGTGCCCGCGGTCGGCATGCGCCTCTGGTCCGAGGAGCGCCGCTCCGGCACGCTCGAGCTGCTGCTCACCATGCCGGTGACCACCTGGCAGGCGATCCTCGGCAAGTTTCTCGCTTCCTGGGCCTTTCTCGCGATCGCGCTCGCGCTCACTTTCCCGGTGGTGCTCACGGTGAACATCCTCGGCGATCCCGACAACGGCGTGATCGCCACCGGCTACCTGGGCAGCCTGCTGCTGGCGGGTGCCTACCTCGCGGTGACCTGCATGACCTCGGCCATGACGCGCAACCAGGTCGTCGCGTTCATCATCGGCGTGGTGATCTGCCTGTTTCTGATCCTGTGCGGCTTCAACCCGGTGACCGAACTGCTCACGCGCTGGGCCAGCCCCGCGGTGGTCGACACCGTGGCGGCATTCTCGGTCATCACGCATTTCGACGGCTTCCAGAAGGGGGTGATCGATTCCCGCGACCTGCTTTTCTTCCTCTCGGTGATCGGCTTCGCACTGTTCGCGACGAGCGTAATCCTGCGCAACCACCGGGCGGGCTAGCGCGATGAGAAAGTACGACACCCTCGTCTATTCCGCAGTCGGCCTGGTCGCACTGTTCCTCGCCCTTGTCGCGTTCAACTACCTCGCCAGCCTCACGCCGGCGCGCATGGACCTGACCGAAGGCAAGCTGTACACCCTTTCGGCCGGCACCAAGGAGCTGCTGCGCGACCTGAAGGCGCCGGTGAAGATCAAGCTCTACGTCTCGCGCGGCGACGGCGTGCCGGTGCAGCTGCGGGCATTCTCCAAGCGCGTCGAAGACGTCGTGAACGAGCTCAAGTCGGCCGCCGGCAAGAACCTGGTGGTCCAGATCTATCACCCGCAGCCGGACTCGGAGGAAGAGGACGCCGCGCAGCTCGACGGCATCGAGGCGCAGCAGCTTCCGAGCGGCGACTCGTTCTACCTCGGCGCGTCCGTCAGCCGGCTCGATCGCAAGCAGACGATCCCGGTCATTTCGCCTCAGCGCGAGCCCCTGCTCGAATACGACCTGGTGCGCGCGATCGCGCAGGTCAGCTCGGCGAAGCAGCCCGTGATCGGGGTCATGAGCGCGCTGCCGGTGCTGGGAGAGGCCTACAACCCGATGACGCGCGGCCCCTCCGATCCCTGGGTCCTGGCGAACGAGCTCAAGCGCGAGTTCGACGTCAAGCAGGTCAACATGACGGCGACCGAAATCCCCAAGGACCTGAAAGTCCTGCTGGTGATTCATCCGCGCGACATCACGCCGCAGACCGAGTACGCGCTCGACCAGTTCGTGCTGCGCGGAGGCAAGCTGATCGCCTTCGTCGACCCCTACGCCTACTTCGACCAGCTGCCGAGCGTGCCCGGCATGCCGCGCCAGGGCACCCGCTCTTCGCTGCCGGCGCTGTTCAAGGCATGGGGCATCGAGATGAACACCGGCAAGGTGCTGTCCGACGTGGTCTACGCATCCGGCTCCGGGCAGCGCTACACGCCGACGGTCCTTTCGCTCAACAGCTCGGCCTTCAATCACCACGACGTGGTTACGAGTCAGCTGCAGACGCTGCTGTACGTGTTTGGCGGCGCGTTCAAAGTCAAGCCGGTCGCGGGCATCAAGGTGACCGACCTTGTCAGCAGCTCGCCGAACTCGATGCTGGTCGACGACTCGGTCGCCACCGCATCGGGCGACGCGGCGACCAAGGACTTCCGTCCGAGCGGCAAGTCCTGGCCGCTCGCGCTGCGGCTCACCGGCAAGTTCAAGACCGCGTACCCCGATGGGGCCCCCGCCGCTCACGGTGCCAAGGACAAGAGCGACAAGAAATCGGCGGCGCAGCCGCAGTTGACCGATTCGGCGCACGACAACTCGGTGATCCTGGTCGCCGACGCGGACATGCTGGCCGACCCCGCGGCGGTCGACGTGCAGGACGTGTTCGGGCGCAAGGTGGTGGTACCGTCCAACGGCAACCTCACGTTCGCGCTCGGCATGGTCGAGCAGTTCGCCGCCGGCAACGACCTGATCTCGCTGCGCAGCCGTGCGGCGGCGTTCCGCCCGCTCACCGTGGTGCGCGAGCTCGAAGCCAACGCGCAGAAGCAGTACTTCGGCAAGATCCGAGAGCTCGAGAATGAAATAAAGAGCACCACCGACAAGCTGCAGGAACTGCAGAAGGCGCAAGGGGGAAGCGCGGCTTCCGCCCAGATCCTCACCGCCGAGCAGCAGGCCGAGCTGGACCGGTTCCGCAAGCGCGTCGCCGAGACCAAGCTGCAGCTCAAGGAAGTGCGCAAGAACCTGCGCCATGATGCGGAGAGCCTGGTGTTCTGGACCAAGGTCACCAACATCGCTCTTATGCCGGCGCTGGTGGCGCTGTTCGGGCTCGGCATGGCACTGGTTCGCAGGCGGAGGGCCGCGCGGTGAACGCGCGCTTCGCCGCGATCCTCGTCCTGCTGCTGGCGCTGCTGGGCGGCGGCGCCGTGCTCGTTTACCGGCAGCAGCATGCGGCCGAGCCCTCGAACGTCCGCACGCTCGGCCAGCCGCTGCTGAAGGGTCTCGTCGCGGCCAAGATCGCCTCGATCCGGATCGCGCAGCCCAAATCCATCATCACGCTCGAGCACAAGGGCAGCGGCTGGGTGATCGACGAGCGAGGGGGCTTCCCAGCCGATTTCGACAAGGTGCGCGCTTTCGTGCTCGAGGCGATCGAGCTGAAGATCGGCCAGAGCGAGGCGATCGGGCCCCAGGATCGCACCCGGCTGCACCTGCTCGAGCCGAACAAGGGCGACGGTGCGGGCACGCTGGTCGAGTTCCGCGCCGCGGAAGGGAAGCCGCTCGCACGCCTTCTGATCGGCGAAAAATATTTCAAGAATGCGCCGAGCGATCCCGCCACGACGGCCGCGGACGGGCGCTTCGTGCTGCGGCCGGATGATCCAGGCACCGTCTATGTTGTGTCCGATCCGCTCACCCAGGCCACCGCCCGCAGCGCGGCGTGGATCGACAAGAGCGGGATCAGCGCCCAGAAGCTGAAGACGCTCGAAGTGCATCTCGCCGGCGGCGAGCACTGGAAGATCGAGCGTGCCAACGAGAACGCCGACTGGAAGCTCGTGGGCGCGAAGGCCGGCGAGAAAGTCGAGGTCACCAAGGCCAATGCGGCGTCCTACTCGCTCTCGCTGCTCGAGCTGGCCGACGTGTCGCCGCCGGGAACGAGCGCACACAGCGCCGGCTTCGACAAGCCCACGGCGACAATCGTCGCTACCACCCTGAGCGGGCTCACCTACCGGTTCACCGTCGGCAAGCTCGACGGCGCGAATTACTACTTGAGGTTCACGCGCCAGGGCGAGCCGGGCAAGAAGGACGCGCCGCGCCTCGCACGCGAGAAAGCGCTCGAGCCCTATACCCTGCTGGTGGCCAAGTCCAAGCTGGACGACACTCTTATCAAGCGCGCCGACCTGCTGGAGAAGAAAAAGTAGCCGCGCACTCCGCGCTCCCCGGCTATCATGGAAGGCGGCGCACCAGGGAGCACAGCTCATGGCGACACAGGAAGGAACCAGGACCAAGGTGGTCATCCTGACCGGCACCTACCGCATCAAGGGCTACATCGACCTCGTTCCCGGCGCGCGCGTGACCGACTACATGGTGGAGGCGAAGAGCTTCATCGCCGTGACCGACGCCGAAGTGTGGGAACTGGAGGGCCGGCAGGTCTTCGCCGCGCCGTTCATCAACGTCAGCCGCGAGCATATCGAGGTCGTCGCGCCCGGGAGTTGAGCGTGTCCGGCGCCGCGGCCGAGAAACCGGCCTGCCAGGTCTGTGGACGGACCACCACGCTACGGCGCGCGATCGTGGTCAGGCCCGCGGTGGCGAGCCTGATCCAGCAGGAAGTGAAGCACTGGGACGAGGGCGGCTGGATCTGCCTGGAGGATCTGCAGCGATTCCAGCACAAGTACGTCGAGCACCTTCTCGAGGATGAAAAAGGCGAGATCACCCAGCTCGAGCAGCAGGTGCTCGAGAGCCTGCGCGACCAGGAAATTCTGTCGCAGAACCCCGAGACCGAGTTCGACGCCGGCCTCACGCTCGGCCAGCGGGCGGCCGACCGGATCGCCGCGTTCGGCGGCAGCTGGGTCTTCATCGGGATCTTCGCGCTGGTCATGCTGTGCTGGATGCTGCTCAATTCCTACGTGCTCGCCGCGCGGCCGTTCGATCCCTACCCGTACATCCTGCTCAACCTGGTGCTGTCCTGTCTCGCTGCAATCCAGGCGCCGGTCATCATGATGAGCCAGAACCGACAGGAAGCGCGCGACCGCCAGCGCTCGCTGCACGACTACCAGGTGAACCTCAAGGCCGAGCTGGAGATCCGGCACTTGCATCAGAAGATCGACCATCTGCTCTCGCGTCAGTGGGAGCGGCTGGTAGAGATCCAGGAAGTGCAGATCGAGCTCATCAATCAGATAAGCCGGCACAAGAGCTAGAGGGATGGCAGTCGAAGCGCACATCTACGACATTGCCCACGTCATTCAGACGGTCCCGCTTCCCCTCAGGCCCCGGATACTGATATAAAAGCGGATGAACATCCGGATTCGACCGTGGCCAAGCCCGGAACCGAGAACATACGCACCATCGCACTGGTAGGGCAGGCGGGCAGCGGCAAGACAACGCTCGCCGAGGCACTGCTGGCGCGAGCGGGGGCGATCAACGCCCCAGGTAGCGTTGAACGCGGCACTACGGTCTGCGATTACACCCCCCTCGAAAAATCGCTGCAGCACTCGCTCAAGCTCGCTGTCGCGTCGTTCGACGTGCAGGACACCCGCGTGCACCTGCTCGATACGCCGGGCTACCCGGATCTTCTCGGCCACTCGCTGCCGGCGCTGGCGGCGGTTGAAACCGCCGCGGTGGTGGTCGACGCCCAGAACGGGCTCGAAATGATGACCGGCCGCTTCATGCAGTGGGCCGCCCGCCGTGGGCTCGACAGGTTGATCGTGGTCAACAAGATCGACGCCGGCGCCGACCTGGCCGCGCTGCTCGAGAGCATCCGCCAGGCCTACGGCAAGGAATGCCTGCCGCTCAACCTTCCGGCCGGCGGCGCGACGCGCGTCTCGGACTGCTTCTTCGCGCCCTCCGGCGAAGCCGATTTCTCCTCGGTCGAGCAGGCGCACAAGCAGCTGGTCGACCAGGTGGTCGAAGTCGACGAGGCGCTGATGGAGCTCTACCTCGAGCAGGGCAGCATCGAGCCCGAGCAGCTCCACGCGCCGCTCGAGCGGGCGCTGCGCGAAGGCCACCTGATCCCGGTCGTATTCGTCTCGGCCGCGACCGGCGCCGGCGTGGCCGAGCTGCTGGACGTGATCGTGCGCCTGATGCCCAATCCGGGCGAGGGCAATCCGCCCGTGTACCTGCAGACCCCGGCCGAAGGCGGCGCCGCGCGCGAGATCAGCGCCGAGCCTGACCCCTCCAAGCACGTGCTCGCGCACGTGTTCAAGGTGGAGATCGATCCCTATCTCGGGCGCCTGGCCGTGTTTCGCGTGCACCAGGGCCGCATCACGCCGGCGACCCAGCTGTTCATCGGCGAAGGGCGCAAGCCGATCAAGCCCGGCCACATCTTCATGCTGCGCGGCAAGCAGCAGAGCGAGCTGTCGGAGGCGCTGCCCGGAGACATCTGCGCCATCGCCAAGGTCGACGAGATCCGCTTCGACCACATCCTGCACGACTCGCCCGAAGACGCGCACATTCACGCCCGCCCGCTCGAGCTGCCGGCGGCGATCTTCGGCCTGGCCGTGCAGTCGAAAAAGCGCGGCGACGAGCAGAAGGTGTCCGATGTCCTGCACCGCCTGGTGGCCGAGGATCCGTGCTTTCACGTCGAGCACAACGCGCAGGCGAACGAAACCGTGATCCGCGGCCTCGGCGAAATGCACCTCAAGACCATGCTCGAGAAAATGGCGATTCACTACAAGCTCGAGCTGGACACGCGGCCGCCCGCGGTGCCGTTCCGCGAGACCATCATCGCCAGGGCCGAAGGCCATAGCCGGCACAAGAAGCAGACCGGCGGCGCGGGACAGTTCGGCGAGGTCTTTCTGCGCGTCGAACCCCTGTCGCGGGGCGCGGGCTTCGAGTTCGTCGACCAGGTCAAGGGAGGCGTGATTCCCTCGGTCTACATCCCCGCGGTCGAAAAGGGCGTACGCTCGGTGATGGACTCGGGTTACATCGCTGGCTTTCCGCTGCAGGATCTGCGCATCACCGTATACGACGGCAAGAGCCACCCCGTGGACTCCAAGGAGGTTGCGTTCATCGCCGCGGGCAGGAAGGCCTTCCTCGATGCGCTGTCGAAGGCCAGGCCGATCGTGCTCGAGCCGATCGTGAACGTGGAGATCGCGCTGCCGGAAGCCCATATGGGCGACATCGCCGGCGACCTTTCCGCGCGCCGCGGCCACATCAAGGGCTCGGAGGCCCCGCGCCCCGGAACGCTGCGCGTCTCGGCGCAGGCGCCGTTGTCGGAGCTCGAAACCTTTCCTTCGCGCCTCAAGGCGCTTACCGCGGGTCACGGATCGTACACACTCGAGTTCAGCCACTACGAGCCCGCGCCGGTATCGCTGCAGCAAAAGCTAGTGGCCCAGCACAAGCCGGCTACCGAGGAAGCTTGAGCGACACGCGGCCTGCGATGTGGTACGAGCGCGCGGGAGCGGGCTCGCCGCCGCTGGTATTCGTGCACGGCTTCGCCTGCAGCCATGCCGACTGGCGGCCGCAGGTGGAGCACTTCGCGGCCACGCAGACCGTGGTCGCGTGCGACCTGCGCGGGCACGGCGCAACGCCGGGGGATCCCGCCGACTGCTCGATCGAAACCTACGGCGCGGACGTCGCGGCGCTGCTCGCTGCGCTCGATCTCCACGGAGTCGTGCTGATCGGGCACAGCCTGGGCTGCCGCGTCGTGCTGCAGGCCGCGCTCGACGCACCCGAGCGCGTGGCGGGCGTGGTGCTGATCGACGGCAGCCGAATCGGCATGGGCGACCCGGAAACCGCCGGGCGCGTAATGCGCGAGCAGATCCGCGCCACCGGCTACGGCGCGTTCGCCCGCCGCCTGTTCGAGGAGATGTTCCTGCCCTCGAGCGGCGTGATGCTGAAGACCTCGATCGTCGAGCGCGCGCTTGAGCTACCCGCGCCCATCGGCACGGCGCTCTTTCCGCGCATGATTACCTGGGACGCGGCGAACATGGAGCGAGCCCTGTCCACGCTCGCCGCGCCGCTGCTGGTGATTCAAAGCACCAACGTGAACGCGCAGCGTGTGCGGGTCGGGCTTTCGGCGGACGAGTCGACGCCGTGGCTCGATCTGGTCAGGCGCCTCGCTCCGAGCACCCGCATCGAGGTCCTCACCGGCGTCGGCCATTTTCCCCAGCTCGAAGTGCCGGATAAAGTGAATCAACTGGTCGGGGACTTCGCCGCAGTCTGTGAGGCAACCTTCATTCTGGGCAAGGCGTCCCAGTCCGGCAGCGCGCCGGCGGCGTAGCCCGCGCAATCGAGCGAGCCGAACGCAAGCATTCCGTCGCGGATCAGCGGCCGAACCGCGCCATGGCTTCTTTCGTAGAGATCGGGGTGAGCGGCCAGAAACGCGCTTTGCTCGGATTCCGGGGCCGCCGCCATGCCGTTGACGTAGTGATGGCCGTTGCGCTCCACATGGCGGATCCCGAGCAGCGACACGAGCGCGAGGTCCTGCTGCAGCCCCAGTCCGGCCTGGACGGTCAGGTCCTCGCCGCTCATGAAGTAGCGGTCGGCGTGCTCCTCGCGGTTCCACAGCGCGCAGCGCGCGGCGTTGATCAGCGACTTGTAAAGGCCCTTGCAGGTCTTGGACGACACCCCGGTGTAGCCGAGCATACGCGCCTGCGGGAAGGCCTCGAGCGAGTCGTCGGACTCGTCGATAATCACCGGAACCTCCCGCGCCAGCGGCGCGATGCCGTGCCCGAGGGCGCTCGCGCGGCGGATCGGCTGCTCGAGAAACAGCACGCTGCGCGCGAGGCGCGCCAGGCGGGGCTCCTGCACGATACGCCGCCACAGCTCGAGCGCGCCGTCGGCGTCCTCGTATTGCTCGTTTCCGTCCAGCGTGGCGTGGTAGGGCCCCTCGATCCGGTCGAGCACGGCGGCGATCGCGGCGAGCCGCTCGACCGCGGCGCGCGGCTCGCCGCCCACCTTGAGCTTGAAGTAGCGGTGGCCGTAACGCGCCACGACTTCTTCCAGCGTCTCCGGCAGGCCGTCGGCCACCCTCCGGCCAAGGTCGGCCGGGGTGATCGGATCGCCCATCCCGACGGTATGTCGGGCGGCGATTTTCGCCTGCGGTACGAGACGAGACAGGAAGGCCGTCATATCCAGGCCTGGCGCTTCCATGCCGGGCAGGTTCGCGCGCACCGCGTGGTAGAACGACGCGCCGAGCGCGCGGCAAAGCGCATCCAGCAGCGCGCGGTCAACGAGCGCCGGGCCGTAGCACGCCACCAGGGTGTTTAGGCCGCGCCGCGCGCTGCCCGCGATCTGCGGCGCATGGTGTTCACGCCAGTGACCGCAGGCCGTGTTCGCTCCCCCGGCAAGGTAGGCCTCGCGTGCCATCGCCAGCGAAGTCCGCAGCTGGCCGAGGTTGTCTTCGTCCGACAGGGCGGGATTCTTGTCGAACCACTTGGGCGCCATCATCTCCGCCGCGGCACCCAGGGCCTGCCGGCCGTCCTCGAGGCGGATGCGCGCGCGCAGATAGGCCTGCGGCGCTGAGGTCAGCGTCGCCGCGCCGAAGCGAAACGGCATGCGCAGCCGCAACGGCCGCTCGAACAGGTCGAGCGCCTCGACCGTGAAGCGAGGCGCGGTCACTGCCGCTCTAGCGCCTCGAGGATGCCGCGCACGTAGCCGACCGCGCGCGCGGCCGCCCCCGGGCCGTCCGGCACGTAGTCGAAAGGCTCGACTGCAACGTCGCCCGCATACCCGTTGCGTAGAAGCGCAGCGAAAAGCGGCGCGAAGCGCTGCTCCCCCTGACCCGGGCCGCGCCGGTTGCGGTCATTCAACTGCACGTGCGCGATTATTCCCGACGGGACCCAGCGCTCGACCAGCGCGCTCAGCGGCTCGCTCTCGCTGCGCCCCGCCGCGCTGCAGTCGAGCATCGAGCGCAGCGCCGGGTTGCCGATCCCCTTCACCAGCGCGGCGGCCTCCTGCAGCGTGTTGATGAGCGGCGTAGCGTCCGCCGCCAGCGGCTCGACGCAGTACAAGACGCCGGCCTTGGCAGCGTGCTCGGCCGCAGCCTCGAAACAGGCTTTGGCGCGCGCGAGCGCGCCCTCGCGCGTGTCGCCCGCCTCGATGCGACGCTGCTGCGGCGAGCCGTGGACCAGATAGCGTCCTCCAAGCTCGGCGCAAAGGTCGATCAGCGAGAGCATTGCGTCCACCGTGCGCCTGCGCACCCTATCGTCGCGCGCGGTGATGGAGAGGCCCGCCGGCTTGACCAGGAGCCAGTGCAGCCCCGTCACCACGATTCCGGCGTCCCCCGCGGCGGCGCGCGCGGCCGCTATCTGCGCCGCGCCCATGTGCTGCGGCTCCTCCGACAGCGTATAGGGCGCCACCTCGAGACCGTCATAGCCGAGCTTGGCGGCGTACTCGCATTGCGCCGGAAAGGGCATCGGCGCGATAACCTCGTTGCAGAGCGCGATACGCATCCGTCTGGCGTCCGACGCCATCATAGCGCGCCGCGCGCGCGCAGCATTCGCAACGTCCGTACCTTGACCAAGTCGTTCAGGGCCACCCAGGCAAGTGCGTAGCCCCAGATCCAGAGCGCATCCGCCCATCCAACCGGCGTCACCAGAAAGCCGTAGACCACGATCAGCGTGGCGAGCGCCGCAGACCAGAAACTCGCGTGCAGCAGCAGCGCCGAGGGGAAGGGGCGCTTCCAGAACCAGTCGTCGGTTCGCGTGAGGAAGATGGTGGCGTGGCCGGCCACCACGAGCTTGAGGAAGATGAGCGACTGGATCGCGCCGCTGGCGAGCTTCATTTCGACCAGGATATAGAACAGACCGAACGACGCCACCACTCCGATGATGCCGAGCATGGTCGCGACCGTCAGCAACTCGGTCATGTTCCAGCGTACCGGCCGCTTCTGAACCTTGGTCTGGTCGTAGGCGATGGTGAGGATCGGAATGTCGTTGAGCAGCGCAAGCAGAATGATCATCAGCGCCGTCACCGGGTAGAAATTGAACAGCACGATGCTTGCGGTCATGAACAGGATGACCCGCACGGTTTCCGCGATGCGGTAGATCGCGTAGCTCTTCATGCGCTCGAAAGTGATGCGCGCCTGCTTCACCGCCTCGTTGATGACGTCCAGTCCCGGCGCGGTGAGAACGATGTCCGCGGCGGCGCGTGCGGCGTCGGTGGCGTTGGACACCGCGATCCCGCAGTCGGCCTTCTTGAGCGCGGGGGCATCATTGACCCCGTCTCCGGTCATCGCGACGATGTGGCCGCCTTTCTGCAGCGTGTCGACGATGCGGTACTTGTCTTCGGGTACCACCTCGGCAAAGACGTCCACCGACTCGATCATCTCGACGATCGCCGACTCGTGCGTATGCAGAAATTCGCGCTCGAGCAGGCTGGTGTCGTACATGTCGCGCACCCCATGCATCACTTCGTCTGCGAAACGCTTTGCGTCCCTCTTCGACACCTCGGGCTTGAGACGCTGGTAGATCGCCGCGGAGAGCACCTCGGCGAGTTCGAGCAGCTCGTTGCTCGAGCTCCCCGAAAGCTGACTGGTGGTCATGGTGCGCTGCTTGAAGCCGAGAATGTGGCCGATCTCGCGTGCAATCGCCACGTTGTCACCGGTGACCATCTTCACGTCGATGCCGTGCTCGCGCATCTCCTGCACGACCTGCTTCGAATCGTCGCGTGGCGGATCGTAGAGCGGGATCAGGCCGAGCAGCTCGAGCGGCTTGTCCGCGCGCCGGCTCCCGACCGCGAGCGTGCGGTAGCCCTTGGAGGCCAGCGCGTCCACCGTCTTGCCGATCGCCTGCGCCTGCTCTTCCGCGAGCTGGACCATGCCGAGCAGCACCTGCGCCGCCCCCTTGATCACGACGAAGCGCTCCTCGCCCTTCTCGACCTGGGCTTCGGTGCGCTTGCGCACCGGGTCGAATGGCGTGAACGTGACCTGCCGATAGCCCTTCCAGTCGAGGTCCGGGAAATGCTCATCGATGTAGTGAAAGATGGGCAGCTCGATCGGGTCGCGATTCTCGAGCCTAGACGCGAGCGCGGCGGCAAGGAACAGCTCGCGCTCGTCGTGTCCCGTCAGGGCGACAGGGTCCGCAACCCGCATTTCGTTCTTGGTCAAGGTCCCGGTCTTGTCGGAACAGAACACGTCCACACCCGCCAATTCCTCGATGGCGGTGAGGCGGCTGACGATCGCCTGGCGGCGCGCGAGATTCATCGCACCCACCGCGAGCGTCACCGACAGCACCGCCGGCAGCGCCACCGGGATCGCCGCCACAGTCAGCACCAAGGCGAAGCGCGCGATCTCCAGGAACGGTTCGTGCCGGAACAGCGCGACCATGACGATCAGCACCACCAGGGCGACGGTGATCAGGATGAGGTAGTCGCCGATCCTGATCACCATCTTCTGGAAGTGGCTCTGTTCCTCAATTGACGCCTTGGCCACCAAGGCGACCACCGTGTGGAAGTTGGTGGCAGTCCCCGTATTGACCACGACGGCGAGCATCTCGCCCTGCTTGACGATGGTGTTGGCGTACGCCGCCTCGCCGCCCTTCTTGTTCACCGGCAGCGACTCTCCGGTGAGCGCCGACTGGTCGACGCTGAGGTAGTCGCCTTCGAGCAGCTGCACGTCGGCGGGCACGACGTTGCCGATACGCAGCTTGACGATGTCGCCGGGTACCAGCTCGCGCGCCGGAACGGTCTTGTAGGCGCCCTCGCGCAGCACTGTGACCTCGTTCGCGAGCCGCTTCTTGAGCGCCTTCAGCGCGTTGAGCGCGCGGTGCTCCTGGAAGAAGTCGAGCCCCGCATTGACCAGAAGCATGACCGTGATGATCGCGAAGTCCTCCCACTTCTGTACCACCGCCGAGAGGATCGCCGCGGCCTCGATCATCCAGGGGATGGGGCCCCAGAAGCGGCGGAAGACGCGGTGCCAGAGGGGCTCTTCCTTCTCCTGGATCTCGTTGTAGCCGAAGCGCGCGAGCCGTTTGCCGACCTGTTCGCTGCCGAGCCCCTGCTTGGCAGCGACCTCCAGTTGGCGCAAGGTGTCGGTGACGGGTTGTCGGGCGTAATCGTCAGTCTTCGTGCTCATGGTCGATGCGCTCCGAGTGATCGGCTGAAGAAGCAGTCCAGAAACGCCTGCCGTGCGCTCGCGGCGGGCGGCCAGCCACGGGCCACGCTAATAGCGGCCGTGCTGCTTGGTAATGTAGTTGGTCAGCTCCACGTACTCCAGGTTCATGCGGAGAAGAATCGCATGCACGGTACGGACGATCGCGCGCATCACGCGATATACAAGCAATGGATGAGGCTCCAGCAAGGATTCGAGAGCTGGCCGTGCAAGGCTGTATATCCGGGTCGCCCCCGTCGCGCGTAGCGTTGCGGAGTGCTCCTTGCCGTCGAGAAATCCGAGTTCGCCGGCGATGTCACCCTGCCTGAGCAGCTGCAGTGTCACCCAAGTGCCCCCCGCAGTATTGCGCGTCACGGCGAGAGCGCCGCTGACAATGACGTGCAGCGTGTCCTCGACGTGACCTTCCTCGATCAGCACTTCCCCGTCGGCCAGCCGGCGCACCGTCATGGCGCCGGCGAGCGTATGGCAATCCTGCTGTGCGAGCTCCGCCCCCAAGGGGCAGCTTGCGACAACGTCGGGGTCGGGTACGTCGCTCATGCTCGTCCGCCTCTATGTCGCCGGGCCTGTCACGGGCGCCGGGCGAACCGGGAGGTAGGGCTTCATGCTAGCGCCCTGCCGGGCGCCGAGCCTGATCTAGATCAAACTCAGACTGCCGCGCCCAGGTAGGCGGAAGTCAGCTCCGCGTCGTGCATCAGCTCCTGCGGGGTGCCGTGGAACACCACGTGCCCGTTGTTGAGCACGTACACCCGGTGGGCGAACTGCAGCGCCGCACGCACGTTCTGCTCGACGATAACGATGGTGCGCTCGGCACGCACCAGTTCCCGGATCACGCGGCTCAGATCGCGCACGATCACCGGCGCAAGGCCCTCGAAAGGTTCGTCGAGCATGAGCAGCTTGGGATCGCGGATCAGGGCGCGCGCGACCGCCAGCATCTGCTGCTCGCCGCCGGAAAGGTTGCCGCCACGGCTGCGGCGCCTTTCCCTCAAGCGCGGGAAGACTTCGTAGATCCAGCCGAGCTCGAGCGGCTTCGGCGCGGTCAGGGCGGCCAGCTTGAGGTTCTCCTCCACCGACAGCCCGCTGAAGATGCGCCGCTCCTCCGGCACCAGCTGAATGCTTCGCTGCGCGATCTCCTGCGGGTCGAGGCCGTGAATCGCTTCGCCTTCGAACGCGATGCTTCCCGAGCGTGGTTGCAGCACGCCCATGATGCTTTTGAGCATCGTGGTCTTGCCGGCCCCGTTGCGTCCCAGCAGCGCCACCACCTCGTTGCGCTCGACGTCGAAGTCGACGTCGAACAGGACGTGCGAGTCGGCGTAATAGCTGTTGACGCCGCGCGCCTCAAGCAGGCTCATGCTCTTCCACCCCGCCGAGATAGGCCTGCTGCACGTCGGCGTTGTTCTGGATCTGCTCCGGCGTGCCTTCTGCGAGCAACACGCCGTTCTGCATCACCACGATGCGATCGGCGAGCCGGAAGACGGCGTCCATGTCGTGCTCCACCAGCACCACCGTGCGCTCGGTCGCCAAAGCACCGATCAGCTGCACCGCCTCCGCGCGCTCGACCGGGCTCATGCCCGCCAGCGGCTCGTCCATGAATAGCAGCTTGGGATCGTTGGCGAGCGCGATGGCGATCTCCAGGCGGCGCTTTTCGCCGTAGGACATCTCCGCGGTCGGATGATCCGCGAACGGCAGCAGGCCGACCTTGTCCAGGATCTGCTCCGCCTTGGCGCGCCGCGAACGGTCGGCGTGCAGGCTGCGGAAGCAGTCTGCCCGGAAACGGCCGCGAGTGTGCGCGAGAACGGCGATCTCGACGTTTTCGCAGACGGTGAAGTCGGGAAACAGCTGGTTGATCTGGTAGGTCTTGCTGATGCCGCGGTGGCAGACCTCGATCACGCCCTCGCGGGTGATGTCGCTGCCGCGAAAGACGATGCGGCCCGCGCTCGGCTCGAGATCGCCCGCCAGCACGTTGAGGAGCGTCGACTTGCCCGCGCCGTTCGGGCCGATGATGGCGAGCAGCTCGCCCTCGCGTACCTCGAGCGAAATGTCGGCCACCGCGGTAAAGGCGCCGTAGCGTTTGGCGACGTTTTGCACTTCCAGAATCGCGGGACCGGGGCGCGCGGCGCGCACGCGTTCCCTTGTGGCGGCCGGCGGAGCCAGACGTTGCCCGGTTGCGGCGGGCGCCCGCAAGGACGCACGCGCGCGCCGCCGGCGCTCCAGCAGCGCGCCGATCTCTCCTGCGATGCCGCGCCGGAACAGCGTCACGATTAGCACGAAGATTGCGCCGAACAGGAGCTTCCAGGTGGCGCCGAGAGCCGGGAACTGCTGCAGCGCGTCGCGCAGATCGATCCAGATGAAGGCGCCGATCAGCGGACCGATCAGCGTGCCGCGCCCGCCGATCACCGTGGAGAGGACGAGCTGCCCCGAGGTGTCGAGGTAGAAGGCATCCGGCGGCATGTAGCCCTGGAACAGGCCGAGCAGCCCGCCGGCGAGGCCGGCGTAGACGGCGGCGAGCACGAATGCGCTCAGCTTATAGCGCTGCACGTCGTGGCCCACCGCGGGGGTGCGGCGCGGATTGGTGCGGATGGCACGCAGCACCATGCCGTAGGGCGAGCGGATGATGCGGCGCGCGATCACGTAGCCGACGAAGAAAATCGCGGCGATCAGCGCGTACATCGGCCAGCCGGAGGCAACCGTATAGCTGTGACCGAACAGCTCCACGCCGGGGGGTGGCACGCCGGGCAAGCCGTTCTCGCCGCCGGTCAGCGCCGACAGCGGCGAATTCTCCAGAAAGAAGGACATCTCGCCGAACGCGAGAGTGATCATCGCGAAGTAGATGCCGACCCGGCGAAGCGATATGTAGCCGACGATCAGCCCGTAGACCGCCGCGGCCGCGGTGCCGAGCAGCAGGGCGAGCGCGACGCTGTTCACCGTCTGGCTGGTCAGCAGCCACGCGGCGACGAAGCCGCCGGTGCCGTAGAACGCGGCTTGCCCGAACGACAGCAGCCCGGTGAATCCGAACAGGATATCGAAGCCCAGCCCGAATAGGCCCCAGATGAGCGAGCGCGCGAGCACGTCCGCGGTGACGTGCAGCAGCGGCGCCAGCCACGGCAGCGCGAGCAGGACCACCATCATGATGCCCTCGGGGATCAACGCTCGCCCCCCGGTGCCCCGCGTCATATCCGCCCCTCTGTCCCCAGCAGGCCCCGCGGCAGCAGGAACAGCACCAGCGCCATGGCCGCATACAGCGCGACGTCCGAATAGGCCGGGTTGATCATCGAGGTGAGGCTGAGGATTTCTCCGGCGATGAGCCCGCCGATGATCGCCCCCGGGAAGGACCCGAGTCCGCCGATCACGACCACCACGAACGACTCGACCAGCACCCGGCTGCCGACGTCGGGCGCGACCGAAACAATCGGCGAATCGACCACGCCCGCAAATCCCGCCGCGAGCGCGCCGATTCCGAACACCAAAGTCAGGATGCGCGGAACGCGGATGCCGAGCATGCGCACCATCAGCGGATCCTCGATCCCCGCGCGCACGATCAGACCGATGCGGGTCCAGTAGATCAGCAGGTACAGGGCGAACAGGGCCAGCGCCGCGATGCCGAGTACCTGCAGCCGGTACACGGGATAGAAGAAGTAGTGCAGGTTCAGGATGCCGTTGCCCCAAGAGGGCTGCGGCACGTTCAGGGTTAGGCCGCCGAACGTCGCGCGCAGCGACTCGACGATTACGATGCCGATGCCGAAGGTGACCAGGATCTGGTCCTCCGGCGGGCGGCTGTAGTAGCGCCGGATGAGGCCCCACTCCAGCAGCAGCCCGAGCACGCCGGTCGCCGCCGCGCCGACCACGAGGGCCAGCACGAATGAGCCGCTGGCCTGATAAGTGAGATAGCCCGCGTAGGCGCCGAACGCGAACAGCGCCCCGTGGGCGAAGTTCACGAATCCCAGCGTGCCGAAGATGATGGTCAGCCCGGAAGCGACCAGGGCGAGCAGCGCCCCCAGCGCCAAGCCGTTGAACAGCTGCGAAAGGAAAAGTCCGAGACTAGGCATGCCTCAATTGCAGGCTTGTCGTTACGTCCGCGCAGGCAAGCTTACAACGAAAGACCGCGGGGCCGGCCATGCCGTCCCCGCGGTCCGCTGCCCGCGTCTATTGGGCTTTGCGCCGCGCGCTCGCGCGCGGGCTCAGCTGTAGCTGCCCAGCTTGCAGCCGAAGAAGCCCGAGGGCGCCATCGTATCCTTTCCGGGCACGAGCCCGGCGATACGGTAGTAGTCCTCGGCGTTCCTCATTTCGCTCGGCTTCTTGCCCACCACCACCGGCACCGGGCGGATCAGCTGGTGCGTCTCCGCGTCGTAACGCACGGTGCCGAGCGTGGTGCCGGTCCACTCGTGCTTCTCGAGCGACTTGATGACGTCGACCGGATAGAAGGAGCGCGCTTTCTCGACCGCCGCGGCCCAGATCATCATCTGCATGTACCCGATGTGGGCGCACCAGCGCGGCTTGCGCTTGTGCTTCTTCTCGAAGCTCTCGACGAAGAACTTCGCCATCGGGTAGTGATCCTCCAGCGTCCACCAGAAATCCATCGTGCCGTACACGCCCTGCATCAGGTCGGCGCCGAGCTCCTTGGCCTGAAACGGCGAGATGTTCGGCACCACCAGCTTCATTTTCTCCAGGATGCCGAACTGCTTGGCCTGCTTGGTGGACAGCACCGCATCGGCCCCGAACGCGACGTTGATGAACACGTCGGCGCCGCTGTTGGCGATATTGAGGAGGTAGGAGCTGAAGTCCTTGGTGCCCAGCGGAACCAGCTGCTTGGTCGCGATCTTCCAGTCGCCGTCCTTCTCGGTGAACTGGCTCGCCGAATCGAACACGGTATGGCCGTAGGTGTAGTCGGGCACCAGGTAGGCGACCTTCTTGTTGCGGCCGATCTCCTTCACCAGCACCGGCGCGAGCGCCTTCGCGCCCATGTAGGCCGAAAGCTGCGAGCGGAAGCCGTAGCGCTGGCAGTCCTTGCCGGTGGTGTCGTTCGAGCCGCTCGCTCCGACCATGTTGACCACTTTCTCGCGCTGCGCGAGCTTCTCGAGCGCCACCGCGGTCGCGCTGGAGAGGCTGCCGGTGATCATGATCGCCTTGTTCTCGGAGATGAAGCGCGATTGCGCCTGCACCGCTGGATTGGGCTTGGTCTCGGAATCCGCAACCTGGTATTCGATCTTCTTGCCGAGCACCCCTTTGCCGTGAAGGTGATGCCACTTGTGGGCCAGCGCGCCGCTGTTCAGCTGCTCGATGACGAGCTCGTAGCCCGCCTTGAGGTCTTCGCCGGCGGCCGAATACGGCCCGGTCAGCGGAGAGGTAATGCCGACGAACACGGACTTGCCGCTCGCGCCTTGGGGCCAGTTGCCGAGCGGCGCCCGGGTCGCCGCCTCGGCGAGCCCGGGGATCAGGCCGCCCGCGAGCACGCCGCCGGCGATGCCGGCGCCGGTCGCGAGGAATGCACGTCGCGATGCGTCCGTCTGAATGTCTGAGTCGTTCTTTGCCATGGAATCTCCTTGGTGGTTTCTCTGCCCGCCGCAAACCATGTGTGGGCGCGGCAGGGAGGCGAGCTGCAACGCAATCCCGTAGCTGGCTTGTGCGAGCTGCAGCGGATTACCGCGCGCGGGGCGTAAATATAGTCCGGCGAACCGGCGAATGCCTGTCGCTCGGCTGACTATGCGCGCTAGGCGATTGCGCGTCGGTCGCGGGCCGCGATCCAGGCGCCGATCCCGGGCCAGGTTTCTGCAAGCGTGCGCGCGCCCATGAACAGACCGATGTGGCCGCCCGGCACGAGTTGTTTCACGGTTTCGCCCGCCGGCGTGCCGACCAGGGCGGCTGCGTTGAACACCTGCTCTTTGGTGGTGATGTCGTCCTGCTCGCCGGCAAGCAGGTAGAGCGGTATGCGGATCGCCTTCAGGTCGAGCTTGCGACCGAGCGCGACGAACTCGCCCTTCGCCAGCCGGTTCTCCTTGAACAACAGCTGAATCGCCTGCAGGTAATAGCGCCCCGGAAGATCGATCGGATTCTCGTACCAGCGCTCGAACTGCTCGGTGCGCTTGATGTAGCACCTGTCCTCGATGTGCCGGTACAGATCGAGGTACTTGTCGACGTACTGCTGCTCGGGATGCATGCTCTTCCAGCCCGCGAGCATGAACTTGCCCAGCATTCTTCCTCCGCCGCCCTGCACCAGCTCTTCGTAGAAGCTCATCGGCAGGCTGTGCGCGATCTTCTTGATCGGCCCCTCGCCCGCATCGGTGTCGATCGGCGCGCCGGCAAGCACGAGGCTCCTGACCTTTTGCGGAAAGCGCGCCGCGTACATCGCGCTCATCCACCCGCCCTGACACAGGCCGACGAGATGCACCGCGCCACCCAGCTCGTCGACCGCGACGTTGATCTCGGCCAGATACTTGTCGATGTCGAAGTTGCGCATCGCGGCCGTGGCGGGCTTCCAGTCGGTGGCAAGCACGTGCCCGAGACCTGCCGCGATCAGGGTCTCGACCAGGCTCTGGCCCTTGGCGTAATCGGCGATCGACGAGCTGTGTCCGGCGTATGGCGCATCGACCAGCACCGGCACGCCGCCGGAGGCGCCGAATTCGCGCAGGCGCATGCTGTCCAACTCGAGGACAACGCGGTTGGGCGTGGCCCACTGCGGCTCGGGCGGGACCGCGAGCTCGCCCGCCTCGGCGAGAAACTCGAGGTTCTGCCGGTAGAGCTTCATGCCCTCTTCTTCAAGCTCGATGGCGGCGGCGAACGGCCAGAACCAGGGAACGCTGTGCTCGGTGGCGGGGGCCTTGGGCTGAAGCTTCTTTTCCGTCATGCGGTGAACTAGATTTTGGCCGTTTCGAGGCGCTCGTAGGCCTCGCCCCAGGATGCCTTCCAGTCGTTGCCCAGGAAGTCGATCTCGCGTCCGCCCTTCTCGTAGAAACGGTTCGGGATCTGGAACATTGCGATCATGAGGCCCCCCTCGGCGCCGGCCCACGCCTCGTGGCGGCTGCCCGCGGGACGCCAAACGAACTGGCCCGCGCGGCAGACGCCCTCGCCGCACTCGAGGCTGCCCTCGAGCACCCAGGTCTGCTCGATCAGGACGTGCTCGTGGTCCGGCAGCTTCGCCCCGGGCGCCATCTTCAGCAGCACCGTGAGCAGCCCGGTGTCGCGCTCGAGTAGCAGCGTCTTGGCCTCGACGCCCGGGTAGATCGTCTTCTGCCAGGGCAGCGCCTCGACGTCGACAAAGCGCGATGCCATCGACGGCAGCTTGGCGTGCTCCGCCGCGTTCGGGGTGACTGCAGCCATGCCATTCCTCCTATGCCTTGAGATGCTCGCCCACGCGGACGATCTTCATCGTGTTCGTTCCGCCCGGTTTCCCGATCGGCTCGCCGATGGTAAGCACGATCAGATCGCCCTGCTTCACCACGCCCTGGTCGACCAGCACGGTCTCCGCCTCGGCCAGCAGCTCCTCGCGGTCGTGGCCGGCGTACTCCACGATCAGCGGGTAGACGTCGCGGAACAACGCGCAGCGGTAGCGCGTGTGCGCCTGCGAGGTCAGAGCGTAGATCGGTACCCCGCAGTTAAGGCGCGACATCCACAACGCGGTGGAGCCCGACTCGGTGAGCGAGGCGATCGCCTTCACCTTGAGGTGAAAAGCCGTGAATAGGGCCGCCATGGCGATCGACTGGTCGACGCGCGAGAACACGCGGTTGAAGAAGTCCTGGTCGAGGTTCACGGGTTGCGTCGCCTCGGCCTCGACGCAGATGCGGTGCATCGCCTCGATCGTCTGCACGGGATACCTGCCGCTCGCCGACTCGGCCGAGAGCATCACCGCGTCGGTGCCGTCGAGGACCGCGTTCGCCACGTCCGAGACCTCGGCGCGCGTCGGCACCGGGCTGTCGATCATCGACTCCATCATCTGCGTGGCGGTGATGGTGAGCTTGTTGTTCTCGCGCGCGAGGCGGATCATCTTCTTCTGCAGCGCCGGGACCGAGGCGTCGCCGACCTCCACCGCCAGATCGCCGCGCGCGACCATGATGCCGTCGCAGGCATGCATGATGTCGAGCAGCGCGGCTTCGGTGACGGCTTCCGCCCGCTCGATCTTGGCGATCAGCATCGACTTGCCGCCGGCCGCTCGCAGCAGCTCCTTCGCCATGTACATGTCGGCGCCGGATTTCGGAAAAGACACCGCCAGGTAGTCCGCCTGCAGCGCAGCCGCAACGCGAACGTCTTCCATGTCTTTCGGCGTCAGCGCCGGCGCGGTCAGGCCGCCGCCCTGGCGGTTGATGCCCTTGTTGTTCGACAGCACGCCGCCGTGGCGCGCGACGGTGTGTACCTCATCGCCGCGCACATCGGTCACCTCGAGCACAATCTTGCCGTCGTCGAGCAGCAGCACCGCGCCCGGCTCGACGTCGCGCGGCAGATCCTTGTAGTCCAGGCCGACGCGCTCCGCGTCGCCCAGCTTGCAGCCCGCGTCAAGTATGAAGCGGCTGCCGGGCTGGAGCGCGACCTTGCCGTCCTTGAACTTACCGATCCGGATCTTGGGGCCCTGCAGGTCGCACATGATCGCGACCGTACGACCGGCCTTGCGCGCGATGTCCTTCACCAGTCCTGCGCGCTTCAGATGGTCTTCCGCGCTGCCGTGCGAAAAATTCAGCCTCGCCACGTCGACCCCGGCACGGATCATCCTCTCGAGCACCGCGGGATCGCTCGATGCCGGGCCGAGAGTAGCGACGATCTTAGTGCTGCGAAGCATTGCTTTCAGTCTATCACCCGTTTCCGGGCGTCACGCAGACAAGCTTATCCGCCCGCCCGCGCCTCCAGCGCCGCCACCGCGGGCAGGGTCTTGCCCTCGAGGAACTCGAGGAAGGCGCCGCCGGCGGTCGAAATGTAGCCGATCCTGTCGGTGATGCCGAACTTGTTGATCGCGGCCACGGTGTCCCCGCCGCCGGCGATGGAAAACGCCTTCGACTCTGCGATCGCGCTGGCGATCGCGCGCGTGCCGCCGGCGAAGGGCTCGCGCTCGAACACGCCGACCGGCCCGTTCCAGACGATGGTGCCGGCCTGGCCGAGCGCCGCGGCGAGCGCCGCCGCGCTCTTGGGGCCGATGTCGAGGATCATCTCGTCGTCGGCCACCGCGTCGGCCGGCTTAGTGAGCGCGTTCGTGTCGTCCAGGCTCTTCGCCACCACCACATCGACCGGCAGCGGCACCTTGGTCGCCGCCATGATCCGCTTCGCCTCGTCCACCAGATCCGGCTCGGCAAGCGATTTGCCGATCTTCAGGCCCGAGGCGAGCAGAAAGGTGTTGGCGATGCCGCCGCCGACCACGAGCTGGTCGACCTTCTTCGCCAGCTCGGCAAGCACGGTGAGCTTGGTCGAGACCTTGGAGCCGGCGACTATCGCGACCAGCGGCCGCGCGGGATGCGCGAGCGCCTTACCGAGCGCGTCGAGCTCTTCGGCCATCAGCGGCCCGGCGCAGGCGACCGGCGCGAAGCGCGCCACGCCGTGGGTGGTCGCCTCGGCTCGGTGCGCGGTGCCGAAGGCGTCGTTCACGTACACGTCGCACAGTGCGGCGATCTTCTTCGCCAGCGCCTCGTCGTCCTTCTTCTCGCCCTTGTTGACCCGGCAGTTCTCCAGCACCACCAGCTCTCCGGGACGCACCGAAACGCCGTTCACCCAGTCTCGCACTACCGGGACTTCTCTACTTAGCAGCTCGCCGAGCCGCTTAGCGACCGGCGCGAGCGAATCCTCGGGCCTGAACTCGCCCTCCTTCGGGCGGCCGAGGTGCGAGGTCACCATCACCGCAGCGCCCGCCTCGAGCGCGGCGCGAATGCCGGGCAGCGAGGCGCGGATGCGCGTGTCGTCCGACACCCCTCCGGCGTCGTCCAGCGGCACATTGAGGTCGGCGCGGATCAGCACCCGCTTGCCGCGCAGGTCGAGATCGCTCATTCGCTTGAATTTCATAGATGTTTTCCTTTACTCAGTTCCTTCGTCAGCCGTTGCGGCTCGCCCGATTCGTAGGCGCGGCGCTGATAGCGCCTCGCCGCGACCAGGATGTCGTCGAAGCGCGCCTGCGTCAGCTCGCGCATGCGCTCCTTGGTGAGCCGGACCGCGTTCGGCGGGCGCTCGCCCAACGCGCGCGCGATTTGCATGGCCTGTTCCAGGACCTCGCTGCGCGGCACGAGGCGGTTCACCAGGCCGAGCTGCGCCGCCCGCTCGCCCGATATCAGGTCACCCAGCAGTGAGAGCTCGGCGTTCATGCCGAACGGCAGGTGCCACATCATGAGCGACGTGCCGAGAATCGACGCAAGACCTGTCTTCACCTCCGGCTGGCCGATCTTCGCCTCCGGGTGCGCGACGCGCAGGTCGCAATACAGCGCGATCTGGTAGCCCGCTCCGGCGGCGGCGCCGGTGATCGCGGCCACCGTGGGCTTGTCCATGTCGCGCACCGCGGCGTAGGTTGCGTGCAGCTCGGTGAACCAGCGTTCGACGTCGTCTGGGCCGTAGCGCGCAGCTTCATCGAGGTCCTGGCCCGCGCTGAACGCGCGCTCCCCGGCGCCGGCGAGGACCACGGCACGCAGCGCGGGGTCGGCATTCAGCGCCGCGAGCGCCGGCGGCAGCTCGCGACGAATGTCCTCGTTGATCGCGTTGAGGCGCTGCGGTCGATTCAGGCGGACGACCGCCACCTCGCCGGCGCGCTCGACGAGGACCGAAGGCACGTCACTTCGCGCCCATCAATGCCACGGCGGCGTCGAGCATGCGGTTGCTGAAGCCCCACTCGTTGTCGTACCACGAAGTGACCTTCACCAGCGTGCCGCCGCTCACCTTGGTCAGCGTCGAGTCGAAGATCGAGCTGGCGGGGTTGTGGTTGAAGTCCGACGACACCAGCGGCTCGGTGTTGTACTCGAGGATGCCCTTCAGCGCGCCCTCGGACGCCTTCTTCACCGCGGCGTTTACCTCGTCGGCCGTGGTCGCTTTCTTGGCGACGAAGGTCAGGTCGACGATCGAGACGTTGATCGTCGGCACGCGGATGGCGAAGCCGTCGAGCTTGCCGTTCAGGTGCGGCAGCACCAGCCCCACCGCGGCCGCGGCGCCGGTCTTGGTCGGGATCATGTTCTGCGACGCCGAGCGCGCCCGGCGCAGGTCCTTGTGATAGACGTCGGTGAGCACCTGGTCGTTGGTATAGGCGTGCACCGTGGTCATCAAACCGTTCACCACGCCGATGCTGTCGTCCAGCGCCTTGACCAGCGGCGCCAGGCAGTTGGTGGTGCACGAGGCGTTCGAGATCACCGTGTCGCTGCCTTTCAGGTCCTTGTCGTTCACCCCTATCACGATGGTGCGATCGACGTCCTTGTCGCCAGGGGCGGAGATGATCACTTTCTTTGCGCCCGCCTGCAGGTGGCCGGCCGTCTTCGCCTTGCTGGTGAAAAGCCCAGTGCACTCGAATACCACGTCGACGCCAAGCGCCTTCCAGGGCAGCTTGGCGGGGTCGCGCTCCGCAAGCACCTTGATGCGGTCGCCGTTGACAACCAGCGAGTCGCCGTCGACCTGCACGCTGCCGCCGAAGGTTCCGTGCGCCGTGTCATGCTTGAGCAGGTGGGCGTTGGTCTTGGCATCGCCCAGGTCGTTGAGGGCGACGAATTCCAGGCCCTGCTTCTTGCCGTTCTCGTAGTGCGCGCGCACCACGTTTCTGCCGATGCGGCCGAAGCCATTGATCGCAACCTTGATCGCCATAATCTCTTCTCCGATTCCATAAGCCCGCGGACCGAACCTGAATGATGGCGCGGCAAGCGGGTCGCCGTTTGACCTAGATCATCCCTCGCTCTTCAGGACGCCCCGCGCGGCCTCGGCCACGTGCTGCGCCGTAATGCCGAAGTGCTTGAACAACTCCCCCGCCGGTGCGGACTCGCCGAAGCGGTCGATGCCGACCACTGCGCCGTCGAGCCCGACGTACTTGCGCCAGAAGTCCGTGACGCCGGCCTCGACCGCCACCCGCGGCACCCCGCGCGGCAGTACCGCATCGCGGTAGGAGGGATCTTGCCGGTCGAAAGCGGTGGTCGAGGGCATCGAAACCACGCGCACGTCGACCCCCTCGCCCGCGAGTTGCTCTTGCGCGGCGAGCGCGAGCGCCACTTCGGAGCCGGTGGCGATAATCACCGCTTGCGGCGCCACGCCCCCCTCGGATAGCACGTAGCCGCCGCGCCGGATGTTGTCGAGCACCGCCGCATCGCGCTTGGCGAACGCGAGGTTCTGCCGCGAAAGCAGCAGCGCCGTCGGCCCCTTCCTGCGCGTGAGCGCGGAACCCCAGGCGACCGCGGTCTCGACCGTATCGCAGGGACGCCAGACCTCCATGTTGGGGATCAGGCGCAGGCTCGCGGCCTGCTCGATCGGCTGGTGAGTCGGCCCGTCCTCGCCCAAGCCTATCGAGTCATGCGTGAGGACGTATATGACGCGCGTGCCGATCAGCGCGGCCATACGCAGCGCATTGCGCGCGTAGTCCGAGAAGATAAGGAAAGTGCCGCCATAGGGCACCAAGCCGCCGTGCAGCGACAGCCCGTTCATGATGGCGCACATGCCGAACTCGCGCACGCCGTAGAACAGGTAATTGCCGCCGCCTGTGCGCCCTATCGCCCTGGAGCCCTTGACGATCGTGAGGTTGGATGGGGCGAGGTCCGCCGACCCGCCGACCAATTCGGGCAACGCGGGCTGCAGCGCTTCAAGCAGGTTTTGCGAGGCCTTGCGCGTGGCGATCGTTTCGGCCTTCGCGTCGCAATCTTGCACCAGCTTGGCCGCGAGCGCGTCGAAATCCGTCGGCAGATCGCCCGCCATGCGGCGGCGGAATTCGCCAGCCAACTCGGGATGCGCCGCCTGGTAGCCCGCGAACAGCTTGTTCCAGCGCCGCTGCCGGCGGGAGCCGGCGGCGCGCGCATTCCAGGCGTCGTACACGTGCTTCGGGATCTCGAATGGCGGATAGGGCCAGCCGATCGCTACGCGCGTCGCCGCGACCTCGTCCGCGCCGAGCGGCGAGCCGTGCGCGGCGCCGGTGTTGTGCTTGTGCGGCGCGCCCTTTCCAATCACGGTCTTGCAGCAAATCAACGTCGGGCGCGACTTTTCCCGCTTCGCCTTGCGGATCGCCTTGTCCACCGCCGCGACGTCGTGTCCGTCGACATGCGGGATCACCTGCCAGCCGTAAGCGGCGAAGCGCTTGGGCACGTCGTCGGTGTACCACTGCCGGATCTGCCCCTTTTCGGAGTCGATCGAAATGCCGTTGTCGTCGTAGAGGACGATCAACTTGCCCAGCCCGAGGGTGCCGGCAAGCGCGCAGACTTCGTGGGAAACGCCTTCCATCATGCAGCCGTCGCCCATGAACACGTAGGTATGGTGGTCGACGACGTCGAAGCCCGGTCGATTGAAGTGGTCGGCGAGCACTCGTTCGGCGATCGCCATCCCGATGCCGTTGGCGACGCCCTGGCCCAACGGCCCGGTGGTGGTTTCGACGCCCGGTGCGCAGCCGTATTCCGGGTGCCCCGGCGTCTTGGAGCCGAGCTGGCGGAAGCGCTTCAGCTCGTCGATCGGCAGGTCGTAGCCGGTGAGGTGCAGCAATCCGTAGAGCAGCATCGAGCCGTGGCCGTTCGAGAGCATGAAGCGGTCGCGGTCGGCCCAGTGCGGGTCGGCGGGATTGTGCTCGAGGTGCCGGCTCCACAGCGCGAGCGCGATCTCGGCCATGCCCATCGGCATGCCCGGATGGCCGGAGTTGGCGGCCTGCACCGCGTCCATGGCGAGCGCGCGCAACGCGTTTGCCATGTCTCGCTGCAGGGTCTGTTGGGATGAAGCAGGGGAGGCGGCCACGGCCGCCGTGGTCGGAGTGTTCATGGCGGTATTTTAATGACTTAGGCCGCGCGAGTCAGCGCCGGGCTCGCAATATAGCGCTGCGCCATGCGCTCGAGCGGCTCGGGGCGGATGCGCTGCGCCTGTCCCGCGCAGCCGAAGGCCTCGAAACGCTCCTTGCACAGGGCCCGCGCGGCCGCTGTCGCCGCCTTCAGGAACTTGCGCGGATCGAACTCGGCTGGATCCTCTGCCATCGCGCGACGCATCGCGCCGGTCATCGCGAGCCTGATGTCGGTGTCGATGTTGATCTTGCGCACACCGTGCTTGATTCCCTGCAGGATCGCATCGACCGGAACGCCGTAGGTTTCGGGGATACTGCCGCCGTAGCTGCGGATCACCTCCAGCCACTCCTGCGGCACGCTCGAGGAGCCGTGCATTACCAGGTGAGTACCCGGGATGCGTATATGGATTTCCCGGATGCGATCGATCGCCAGCACGTCGCCGGTCGGCTTGCGGGTGAACTTGTAAGCGCCGTGCGAGGTCCCGATCGCAACTGCGAGGGCGTCGACGCCGGTGCGCTTAACGAAGTCGGCCGCCTGCTCCGGATCGGTAAGAAGCTGCTCGCGCGCGAGCTGGCCTTCGGCGCCGACGCCGTCCTCCTTGCCCGCCGTGCCGGTCTCAAGCGACCCCAGGCAGCCCAGCTCGCCCTCGACCGAGACGCCTACCGAGTGCGCCATCTCGACCGCGCGCCGCGTGACTTCCGCGTTGTACTCGTAGTCCGCCGGCGTCTTCATGTCCTCGAGCAGCGAGCCGTCCATCATCACGCTGGTAAAGCCGGAGCGGATCGCGGCCTGGCACACCGCCGGGCTCGCGCCGTGGTCCTGGTGCAGCACGACCGGAATGTGCGGGTAGGATTCAACCGCCGCCTCGACCATCCGGCGCAGGAAGGCTTCGCCTGCGTACTTGCGCGCGCCCGCGGAGGCCTGCAGGATCACCGGGCTCAACGCCTCGTCGGCCGCCTGCATGATCGCCTGGATCTGCTCCAGGTTGTTGATGTTGAACGCGGGCACGCCGTAACCGTGCTCCGCGGCGTGGTCCAGCAGCTGGCGCAGCGAAATGAAAGCCATCTCTCCCCCTCGATGATTGAAATGCGGTGTCCTAGCGCTCGAGCGCCTGCCTGCGCCGGTCCATCAGCCGCCAGATCATCGGCGTGAAGATGAGCTGCATGGCGAGATCGATCTTGCCGCCCGGGCAGACGATGGTGTTCGGGCGCGACATGAACGAGTCGTGCAGCATCGACAGCAGGTAGGGAAAATCGATGCCGCGCGGATTGGCGAAGCGGATCACCAGCAGGCTCTCGTCCGCGCTCGGGATGTGGCGCGCGATGAACGGATTCGAAGTGTCGACGACCGGCACCCGCTGGAAGTTGATGTGCGTGCGCGCGAACTGCGGCGTGATGAAGTTCACGTAGTCGTTCATGCGCCGCAGGATCGTGTCGGTCACCGCCTCGGTCGAGTAGCCGCGCGTGGCGCGGTCGCGGTGCAGCTTCTGGATCCATTCCAGGTTGATCACCGGCACCACGCCGATCAGCAGGTCGACGTGCGACGCTACGTCGACGTCGCCGTGCGCCACGCCGCCGTGCAGCCCTTCGTAGAACAGCATGTCGGTGCCCAGCGGCAAATCCTCCCAGGGCGTGAAGGTGCCCGGCTTCTGCGCGTAGGGCGCGGCTTCGGCGTCGTTGTGCAGGTACTTGCGCGTGCGTCCGCCGCCGCTCTCGGCGTAGTCGCGAAACAGTTGCTCGAGCTCGGCGAACAGGTTCGCCTCGTGGCCGAAATGGCTGAAGTGATGGTTGCCGCGAGCCAGTTCCTCGGCCATGCGCGTCTTCATCTGCTCGCGGTCGTAGCGGTGGAAGGCGTCGCCTTCGACGAACGCGGCCTTGACGTTCTCGCGGTAGAAGATCTGCTCGAAGGTCTTCGACACCGAGGTGGTGCCGGCCCCGGACGAGCCTGCAATCGCGATGATCGGGTGCTTGGCCGACATGCGGCTTCCTTTCAGAGCTCGGCCGGGGCACGGAAAAGCCCGCGCGTGCCGAACAGGGGCGCGTCGTAATCGCGCTGGTTATGGTCGCGGTGATACTGCTCGATGCGCTCGACCTCGTTGCGCGAGCCGAATATGAGCGGGGTGCGCTGATGCAGCGCCCTCGCCTCGACCTCGAGCAGCGGCCCGTCGCCCGTGCTCGCGCGCCCGCCGGCGCGCTCGATCAGGTAGCCGAGGGGGTTGGCCTCGAACAGCAGCTCATGACGGCCCTCGCGCCGGTCCTCCGCGGTGGTCCGCGGGCACAGGAACACCCCGCCGCGCATCAGGATGCGGTGCGCGTCGGCAACCAGCGAAGCGGCCCAGCGCATGGTGTAGTCGCGCCCGCGCGGGCCGGCGGCTCCCGCAAGGCACTCTTCGACATAGCGCTTGACCGCCGGCTCCCACAGCCGCGCGCCCGAGTTGTCGATCGCGAACTCGGCGCTGTCCTCCGGAACGCGCAAGCCGGGATGAGTCAGCATGAACTCGCCGATCTCGCGGTCAAGCGTGAAGCCGTTCACGCCCGTCTCCAGCGCGAGCACCAGCATCGTGGTGGGTCCGTAAATCGCATAGCCGGAGCCGACCTGCGCCGCACCGGGTTTCAGGAAAGCCTCTTCGATCCCGTGCTCCGCCTGCGGTGCGCGCAGCACCGAGAACAGGCTGCCGCCCACCGCGTTGACGTCCAGCGCGGACGCGCCGCACAGCGGATCGAACGCGAGCAGGTAGCGCCCTCGCGGATAGCGGTCCGGAATTGGGTGCGGCTCAGGGTCGTCCTCCGAAGCCATCGCGGCGAGGTGCCCGCCCCACTCGTTGGTGCTAAGGAAGGTTTCGTTCGCGACCTTGCGCATGGCATCCACCGGCACGTCGGCGAGCGCGCCCTTGCCAACCAGGTAGGCGATGCGCTTGCAGGCGAGGCGAATGTCGTTCAGCAGCGCGGTAAAGCCGCCAGTCGCACCAGGCGACTTGCGCTGCTCGCCGATGATGAACTCGGTGATCGTCTTTTCGTGCCGCATCGTCGTCTCCCTAGGCCGCGCGCGTCGCCCGCGAGGCGTGCAGCGTCGCGATCCGCGCCAGGCCGAGCGTCGGCTCGTCCAGGCTCGGCTGCACCAGGTCGGCCTGGGAAAAGTCCTGCGCCGCCGTCCAGCGCGAAGGCGCGGCGATCGTGCACAGCCCGGCCGCCTTGGCCGCCAGCACGCCGTTGGCCGAGTCTTCGATCGCTACACAGGCATCCGCGGGCACGCGCAGCGTGCCGACAATCCTGCGGTAAAGGTCCGGCGCGGGCTTTTTCTGCGCAACTTCGTCGGCGCTCGCCACGGCGCCGAACCAGCCCAGAGCCTTCGGACCGAGCACGGCGCTCACCAGCGCCTCGACGTTCGCGGTGGTGCTGGTGGCGGCGAGCGCGAGCTTCACGCCCGCTTCGCGGGCCTCGTGCATCAGGCGCGCCACGCCCGGGCGCGCCGCCGCACGGCCGTCGCTGATCAGCTCGTAGTACAGGCGCGTCTTCTCGCGGTGAATCGCCGGCACCAGGCCGGTCAGGCGCTGCCTTTCCGTGGGGTTTCGCCTGAGGGTCGAAATGTAGTGCGCAAGGCGCTCGGGGCCGCCCGAGACTCTGAGCAGCTCCATGTAGTCGTCCTCGCTCCAGCTCCAGCCCAGGTCCATGGCGAGAAACGCCGCGTTGAACGCCTGGCGGTGCACCTCCTCGGTGTCCGCGATTGTTCCGTCGACGTCGAAGATCAGCGCTTGCAGCGTCATCTTGGTTCTCCCGCGGCCTCGAACACGCGGCTCGCGCGGATGTCCTCGGCCGTGATGGTCATCAGCGCCTCGCGCGTGAGCGGCGCGCCGCGCTGCTCGAACAGCCTCTTCGCCTGGCGCAGGCGCGCGCGGTCGAGCGCATTGCGGATCGAGCGCGCGTTGGCGAAATGGGGCCGCGTCTTCCTCAACCCGATGTATTCGCGCAGCGCCGCCTCGGCGCCGGGGTCGAGCCGGTATTTCATGTTGTCGAGCATCAGCCCTGCGATCGCGAGCAGCTCGTCTTCCTTGTAGTCCGGAAAGTCGATGTGATGCGCGATGCGCGAGGCCATGCCGGGGTTTGACGAAAAGAACCTGTCCATCCGGTCCTTGTAGCCCGCGAGAATGACGACCAGGTCCTCGCGCTGATTCTCCATCACCTGGAGCAGGATTTCGATCGCCTCCTGGCCGTAGTCGCGCTCGTTCTCGGGCCGGTACAGGTAATAGGCCTCGTCGATGAACAGCACGCCGCCCATCGCGCGCTTGAGCACTTCCTTGGTCTTGGGTGCCGTGTGGCCGATGTATTGCCCGACCAGGTCGTCGCGCGTCACCGCGACCAGATGCCCTTTCCTCGAATAGCCCAGCGCGTGCAGGATCTCGGCCATGCGCAGCGCAACCGTGGTCTTGCCGGTACCCGGGTTGCCGGTGAAGCTCATATGCAGCGACGGCGCCCCCGCCTCCAGCCCGACCGAGCGGCGCAGCTTCTCGACCACCAGCAGCGCCGCAATCTCGCGCACCCGCGTCTTCACCGGCGCGAGGCCAACGAGCTCGCGCTCGAGCGCCTCGAGCACGCCCGCGACGTTCGAGTCGCGGTACAGCTGCTCCAGGTCGAGCGGCAGGCTCTCGGGCGCCGACATCAGTAGCGCTCTCCCTCCGGGCGCTCGGCCGCATAGGCGCGCAAGGAATAGCGCTGCATGCGGCCGGCGCCCTCCTCGCGATCGAGCGCGAAGCCGGGCTCGTTCGGCGGGCGGTTGACGATGAACGACAGGCGCAGCGACTCCCAACCGTGCGTGGCGTCGAACGCGTTCACCTTGACGTAGTGGCGCGGAAAGGTCTTGCGGCAGGCGTCGACCTCGGCCATCACCCCGGCGGCGTCCTTGAGGTCGAACATCGGCATGCCGTACATCTCCCAGTAGGCGTTACGCGGGTGCGGGTCGTCGGTGTACTCGACCGAAACCGCCCAGCCGCGGCCGAGACAGTACTCGATCTGGGCCCGGATCTGCGCATCGCTCAGATCCGGGAGGAAAGAAAAAGTGCCCTGGGTCAATCTCATGGCGGGTCTCCGGAGTCAGGCGGGGGTCGCGGTGGGCACGAAATCGGGCGTGTCGGTCGAGGCGTAGTCGAAGGTCACGTCCTTCCAGGTCTCGAGCGCCGCTTTGAGCGGCGTGCAGTCGCGCGCGGCCTGCTCGAGGATCTGCGGCCCCTCGTTCCAGATGTCGCGCCCCTCGTTCCTTGCCAGCACCATCGCCTCGAGCGCGACGCGGTTTGCGGTGGCGCCGGCGGCGATCCCCATCGGGTGGCCGATCGTGCCGCCGCCGAACTGCAGCACCACGTCCTCGCCGAGGTAGTGCAGCAGCTGGTGCATCTGCCCGGCGTGGATGCCGCCCGAGGCGACCGGCATCACTTTGCGCAGCCCGCCCCAGTCCTGCTCGAAAAACAGGCCGCGCTGCAGATCGACCGGATTGTGGTCCTCGCGCAGCACGTTATAGAAGCCCTGCACCGAGTTCGGGTCGCCCTCGAGCTTGCCGACCACCGTGCCGGCATGAATGTGGTCCACCCCGGCGAGCCGCATCCACTTGGAGATCACGCGGAACGACACGCCGTGGCTCTTCTGCCGCGTGTAGGTCGAGTGGCCGGCCCGGTGCAGGTGCAGGATCATGTCGTTGCGGCGCGCCCACTTCGACATCGACTGGATCGCGGTGTAGCCGATCACCAGGTCGATCATGACGATCGTGCTGCCCAGTTCCTTGGCGAACTCGGCGCGCTCGTACATGTCCTCCATGGTGGCGCCGGTGACGTTGAGGTAGGTGCCCTTCACCTCACCTGTCACCGCCTGGGCGCGGTTGACCGCCTCCATGCAGTACAGGAAGCGGTCGCGCCAGTGCATGAACGGCTGCGAGTTGATGTTTTCGTCGTCCTTGGTGAAGTCGAGGCCGCCTTTGAGCGCCTCGTACACGACCCGGCCGTAATTCTTGCCCGACAGGCCCAGCTTGGGCTTGACCGTCGCGCCGAGGAGCGGGCGGCCGAACTTGTCCAGTCGCTCGCGCTCGACCACGATGCCCGTCGGCGGGCCGTCGAAGGTCTTCACGTAAGCGACCGGCAGGCGCATGTCCTCCAGGCGCAGCGCCTTGAGCGGCTTGAATCCGAACACATTGCCGACGATCGAAGCGGTCAGGTTGGCGATCGAACCCGGCTCGAACAGTGCCAGGTCGTAGGCGATGTAGGCGAAATACTGCCCCGGCGTTCCCGGCACCGGGTCCACGCGATAGGCCTTGGCGCGATAGCGGTCGCACGCGGTGAGCCGGTCGGTCCACACCACCGTCCAGGTGGCCGTCGAGGATTCGCCCGCCACCGCGGCGGCGGCCTCCTCGGGGTCAACGCCCTCCTGCGGGGTGATGCGGAACAGCGCGATCACGTCGGTATCGGCGGGCACGTAGCCCGCGTCCCAGTAGCCCATTTGCGCGTACTTCATGACCCCCGCGCGGTAGCGCTCGCTCGTCTGCGGGGCGACCTGGTCCATCTTGCCCATTGCGGCTTCCTCCGTCTGTCGTGTGCGGGCAAGGTAGCGCGCCGTTGTGATAAGGACTACTTAAATGTTCTAATTGGACCAATAAGCAATTCGAAAGCTCATGCATCACCTGACCCTCAGGCAGCTTCGTATCTTCGAGGCCGCCGCGCGCCACCTGCATTTCGGCCGCGCGGCGCGCGAAATGCATCTCACTCAGCCCGCGGTTTCGCTGCAACTGAAGCAGCTCGAGGAGCGCGTCGGCTTGCCCCTGTTCGAGCAGATGGGGCGCCGCATGCACCTGACCCGCGCCGGCGAGGAGCTGCTGCGTCACTGCCGTATCGTGCTGCGGCAACTGCGCGAAGCAGAGGAAGCGATCGACGCGCTGAAGGGCACCGGCGGCGGCGAGCTCCACATCGCGGTCACCAGCACCGCGAAGTATTTCGCGCCCAAGCTGCTGGCGGAGTTCCGCCGCAGTCATCCCGCGGTCAAGGTGCGGTTGACAGTCAATAACCGCGAGGCGGTCGTGCGCGAGCTGTCCGAAAACACCGTCGATCTGGCGGTCATGGGGCGCGCGCCGAGGGGCCTGGACACCATCGCCGCGCCCTTCGCCAAGCATCCGCTGGCGGTGATCTCCGCGCCCGAGCACCCGCTCGCACGCAGGCGCCGCCTGACGCTCGCCGACTTGGCCAACGAAAGCTTCCTGATTCGCGAGCGCGGCTCGGGCACCCGCAGCGCCATGGAGCGCATGTTCACCGAGCACCGCTTCGAGCCGCTGGAAACGATCGAGATGAGCTCGAACGAAACGATCAAGCAGGCGGTGATGGCGGGAATGGGAGTGAGCTTCCTGTCGCTTCACACCGTCGGCCTCGAGCTCGCGACCGGCAAGCTCGCCGTCCTGCGCGTCACGGGCACGCCGGTGATGCGCGACTGGTACGTCATCCACCGCGAGCGCAAGCGACTGTCCCCCGCCGCCGAGTCGTTCAAGGAATTCCTCGCGCGTTACGGCGCCGCCCTGATCGAGCGCGTGGTCGAGGTCGCTCCAGCCGTTAGACTACGAGGGTGATCCAGCTCCCGTTCCACAGCCCCGAGGGTTTCCTGCACCTGAGCGAGCCCACGCCGGACGCGCTCGGGCACTGGTTCGTCTTTTGCGGCGACCGCCTGCTGGTCGAAGTCGGCCCTCCGAGCCCGAACCCGACCGGCGACCTGCGTGTGCGCGCGCGTCCGAGCTGGGCTCGCCTGCCGCTGGCTTCGCCTCCCGGGCCGCTGGCGGATGCGGCACTGCGCAGCCTCTATCTCGGTCGGCTGGGCGGCGAGCACTGCTTCGCCGCCGAGGTCGGAGTCGACGCCGCGCCGCCTCCCGGCGCGAGCTGGGAGGGGCTTAGAACGCTCTTTTCGGTGCTCGACGACCGCCTGTTCGCGATTGCCGGGCGCGCGCTGCAGTTGATCGACTGGGACCGCAGCCACCAGTTCTGCGGCCGCTGCGGCGCGCGCACCGAGCCGCGGCCGAATGAGCGGGTGCGCATGTGCCCCGCCTGCGGGCTGTCGGCCTACCCGCGCGTGGCGCCTGCGGTGATGGCGCTGGTGCGCCGCGGGCGCGAGCTGCTGCTGGGCCGAGGCCCGCACTTTCCTGCCGGCATGTACAGCGCGCTGGCGGGCTTCGTCGAGCCGGGCGAATCGCTTGAGCAGTGTGTGCAGCGCGAGGTGGCAGAAGAAGTCGGCGTCGAGGTGGCGAACCTGCGCTACTTCGCGAGCCAGCCGTGGCCCTTCCCGCACTCGCTGATGGTCGCCTTCACCTGCGAGTGGGCGGGGGGCGAGCTCCGCCCGCAGCCGGGCGAGATCGAGGACGCAGGCTGGTTCGATGTATTCCAATTACCTAAACTTCCAAGTAAAATCTCGATCGCTCGCAGCCTGATCGAAGCCTTTGCGGCCGATATCAGGGGCGAAATTGGAACGGGTGTCTAGCTTCGCGCGGCCGACGGTTTCGGCGGCCGGGGCGGCCCAAGAGGGGTACTGCACGAATTGAACACGACACACGCTTTTCGTTTTTGCGCCGCAAGGCGCGACGGAAGGGCGCAGCCCGGTGAGAGCGCTGGGTTGCGCCTTCGCGTTTTTCGGGGAGAACGAAAATGAACGGCCTGCATCTCATCGGTGACCTCACCGGCTGCCGCTGCGATCCGCAGCTCCTGCTCGACGGAGAGCGCTTCCGCGAAAAGTGCATCGAGCTCGTCAACGGCTCGGGGCTCACGATCATGGACGTGAGCTTCCACCAGTTCGAGGGTTCCGGCTTCACGGGCACGGTAGTGCTCGCCGAATCCCACCTCGCGATCCACACCTGGCCCGAGACCGGCGGCCTGACGCTGGACGTCTACGTGTGCAACTACAGCGCCGACAATTCCGCCAAGGCGCGCAAGGTGTTCGAGACCATCATCGACTATTTCCAGCCCACCGATGCGGCGCGGCACGAGATCGTGCGCGGCGGGCACCTGCTGATGGAGCCGTTGAACGAATCCACCGGCTTCTACATCAGGGCCCAACGCCAGCTCGGAGAGTGGCAGACCCGCTTCCAGAAGATGGCGATCTACGACACGGCGCAGTACGGCAAGCTGTTCCGCCTCGATGGGTTCAACATGACCTCCGAGAAGGAGGAATTCGTCTACCACGAGAACCTGATCCACCCCGCGCTTGCGGCCCACAACGCGCCGAAAAACGTGCTCATCATCGGCGGCGGCGACGGCGGCTCCTCGGAGGAGGCGCTCAAGCACCCGTCGGTCGAGCAGGTCACGATGGTCGAGATCGACGAAGACGTGATCCGCGTCGCCAAGGAGCACTTCCACGCGGTGCACAACGGCGTATTCGACAACCCGAAGCTGCGGGTGCTGATCGAAGACGGCATGCGCTTCGTGCGCGAAACGGAGGAGCGCTTCGACCTCATCGCGCTCGACCTGAACGATCCGATGGGCCCCGCCGAAGCGCTGTATGCGACCGAGTTCTTCCAGCAGCTGCGCCAGATCCTCGCCCCGGGAGGCGCGCTGGTGCTGCACATCGGCTCGCCGGTAGCGCAGCCCGCCCGGGTCGCCGAGCTCGCGCAGCGCCTGAACGGCGTATTCCGCATCGTGCGGCCCTACACCATGTACATCCCCCTCTACGGCTCGCTTTGGGCGATGGCGGTGTGCTCCGACAAGCTCGACCCCAAGGCCTTCACCGCCGACGAGATCGACCGCCGCATCGAGCACCGCAAACTGCAGGACCTGCGCTACTACAACGGCGAGACCCACGAAGGCGTATTCGCCCTGCCGAACTACGTGCGCGACCTGGTCGCGCCCCCGCGCGTCAAGCAACCGACGCGCGGCCGACGGCTCGGCGTCGTGCGCGCCGCAGCGAAGTAAGCGCCGCCTTCTCAGGCGAGCGAGGCGAGCACCTCGCGCACGATCCCGAACAGCTGGTCGATCTCCGCCTTCTGGATGATCAGCGGCGGCGCCAGCGCAATGATGTCGCCCGTGTAGCGGATGTAGGCGCCCTTCTCGAACGCCTTCAGGTGGGCGTCGAAGCCGCGCGTGCCCGGCGCACCGGGGCGCGGGGCGAGCTCGACCGCGGCGATCAGGCCGATGTTGCGGATGTCGATCACGTTCGGCAGGCCCTTCAACGCGTGCGCCTGCTCCTCCCAGTAGCCCGCGAGCTCGCCGGCGCGGGTGAGCAAGCCTTCTTCCTGGTAGACATCGAGCGTCGCCAGCCCGGCCGCGCAGGCGAGCGGGTGGGCGGAGTAGGTGTAGCCGTGCGGCATCTCGATCGCGCCTTCCGGCCCGCCCATGAAGGCCTGGTAGATCTCCTCCTTCATCAGCACCGCGCCCATCGGCACCGTGGCGTTGGTGATGCCCTTGGCGGTGGTGATCAGGTCCGGCGTCACGCCGAAATACTGCGAGCCGAAGGGCTTGCCCAGGCGCCCCCAGGCGGTGATCACCTCGTCGAAAATGAGCAGGATGCCGTGCTTGTCGCAGATCCCGCGCAGGCGCTCCAGGTACCCCACCGGCGGCACCAAGACGCCCGTCGAGCACGCCACCGGCTCGACGATCACCGCCGCGATGGTTGAAGGATCGTGCAACTGGCAAAGCCGTTCGAGGTCGTCCGCGAGCTCGGCGCCGTGCCTGGGCTGGCCGCGCGAAAAGGCGTTCTGCGCCAGATCGTGGGTGTGGCGCAGGTGGTCGACCCCCGCCACCAGCGCGCCGAAGATCTTGCGGTTGCCGGCGATCCCGCCGACTGCGGTGCCGCCGAAATTGACCCCGTGGTAGCCGCGCTCGCGCCCGATCAGGCGCATGCGGTGGCCCTCGCCGCGCATGCGATGGTAGGCGAGCGCGAGCTTGAGCGCGGTGTCGACCGACTCGGAGCCCGAGTTGGTGAAGAACACGCGGCTGATGCCCTTGGGCGCAAGCTTGGCAATCCGGTCGGCGAACTCGAACGCCGCCGGATGTCCCATCTGGAACGGCGGCGCGAACTCCATCGTCGCGACCTGCTTTTGCACCGCCTCGACGATCTTCGCGCGGCAGTGCCCGGCGTTCACGCACCACAGCCCGGAGGTGCCGTCGATCACCTGCCGCCCTTCCGGCGTGTAGTAGTGGATGCCCTCGGCGCGAGAGAACAGGCGCGGCGCCTTCTTGAACTGGCGATTGGTCGAGAACGGCATGAAGAAGGCCGAATTCTCGAGCGAGTTGGCGACGGCTTCGGAGCGTGCGCGTTCGTTCATGGTTGATTCTCCGTCAAAGGCCTAGGCTGCGCGCGAAAGCGCCGCGTGCAGCAATACGTTACACCCGGCGCTGAGGTCCTGGGGCGTGGCGTTCTCGATTTCGTTGTGGCTGATGCCGCCCTCGCAGGGCACGAAAATCATGGCGGTGGGCGCCACACGGGCAACGTACACCGCGTCGTGACCGGCGCCCGATACGATGTCGCGCCGCGTGTAGCCCAGCGCCTGGGCCGCGTCGCGCACCGCGCCCACCATCGAGGCGTCGAAGCGGCAGGGCGGGAAATAGGTCACTTCGGTCAGATCGATCGCGACCCGGCACTCGGACTCGATCGCCTTGAGGCTTTCGCGCAGCGCGGCCACCATGGCCGACAGGGTTTCGTCTTTCTGGTTGCGAAACTCGACCGACATGCGCACCTCGCCCGGCACCACGTTGCGCGAGTTGGGCTTGACCTGCATCGAGCCGACCGTGCCGCGGGCGTAGTCGGGATACGCGAGCGCGATCCGGTTCACCTCCAGCACCAGTCGGCTGGCGGCGATCAGGGCGTCCTTCCTCAGCTCCATCGGCGTCGGGCCGGCGTGCGCGTCCTGGCCGCTGATCACCGCGTCGAACCAGCGCTGGCCCAGGGCCCCCTGCACCACGCCGATCGTCGTCTTCGTATCCTCGAGCACCGGCCCCTGCTCGATGTGCGCCTCGAAATAGCCGCCCAGCCGGTGCGGCGGTGCGTCGCCCGCGTAAGCGATTGATCTCAATGCGTCTTCTACAGTGGTCTGGTCCACGTCCTTTTGTTCGAGAACATGTCCGAGGGGGAATACGCCGGCGAATACACCCGAGCCCATCATCACCGGCGTGAAGCGGGAGCCCTCCTCGTTGGTCCACGACACCACCTCGAGCGGCGCGCGGGTCCGGACGCCGGCCTCGTTCAACGTGCGCAAGACCTCGAGGCCCGCCATCACGCCGTAGGCGCCGTCGAACTTGCCACCCGAGGGCTGGCTGTCCAGGTGGCTGCCCATGGCGACGGGGGGCAGCGACGGATCGCTGCCCGCGCGGCGCGCGAACATGTTGCCGATGGCGTCGACCGCGACCTCGAGTCCTGCCTCGCGCGCCCAGCGCGCGAAGAGATCCCTCGCCTCGCGGTCGGTGTCGGTGAGCGTTAGGCGCTTCACGCCGCCCTTGGGCGTCGCGCCGATGCGCGCAAGCTCCATCAACGACTGCCACAGGCGGTCGCCGTTGATGCGCAGCTCGCGCATCTCAGCCGCCGTAGGCGACCACCTTCTGGCGCTGCTCGCCCAGGCCCCTGATGCCCAGCGTGACCACGTCGCCCGGCTTGAGGAACACCGGCTCCGGCTTCATGCCCATGCCGACCCCCGGCGGCGTGCCGGTGGTGATGATGTCGCCGGGCAGCAGCGTCATGTACTGGCTGAGGTAGGACACGATGTTCGCCGCGCCGAAGATCATGGTGCGGGTGTTGCCGGTCTGCATGCGCTTGCCGTTGACGTCGAGCCACATGTCGAGCACCTGCGGATCGGTGATCTCGTCGGTGGTCACGAGCCAGGGGCCGATCGGGCCGAAGCTGTCGCAACCCTTGCCCTTGTCCCATTGCGAGGACTGGAGCTGAAACGCGCGCTCGGAAACGTCGTTCACGACGCAGTAGCCGGCAACGTGCTCGAGCGCCTTGTCCTCGGAGACGTACTGCGCCTTGCTGCCGATCACGATGCCGAGCTCCGCCTCCCAGTCCAGCTTGGTCGAGCCCTTGGGCTGGATGATGTCGTCGTAGGGCCCGCTGATGCAGGTGGTCGCCTTCATGAACACGACCGGCTCGGACGGGATCGGCATCCCGGCCTCCTTGGCGTGATCGCTGTAGTTGAGGCCGATGGCGACGAACTTGCCGATGCCGACGTAGGGTACGCCCAGGCGCAGGCTGCCGTTCACGATCGGCAGCGACTCGGGCTTCACCTTGGACAGCATCTTTAGCCCGCGCGGAGAAAGCTCGTTCGGGCCGATGTTGGACACCACCTTGGAAAGATCGCGCAGCCTTCCTTCGCTGTCGATTACGCCCGGCTTCTCGAAACCGGACTTGCCGTAGCGGCAGAGCTTCATATGGTCATTCCCCCGTCGATTGAATACATGTTTCCGGTCGCGAAAAGCGACTCGTCGGATGCCAGAAAAACCAGGATTCCCGTGATGTCGTCCACGGTTCCGAGGCGCCCCATGGGCTGGCGCGCGATGAAGTCCTTGCGCGCCTGCACAGGATCGGGAAATGCGTTGATGCGGTCGTGCAGCGAGGGCGTGTCGACCGTGCCCGGACCGATGCAGTTGCAGCGGATGCCCTGCCTGACGTAGTCCGCCGCGATCGCCTTCGTGAGCCCGATCACCGCGGCCTTGGTCGCGCCGTAGACGAAGCGGTTCGGCAATCCCTTCACGCTCGAGGCGATCGACGACATGTTGATGATCGAGCCCCCGCCCTTCTTCAGCATTCCGGGCAGAAAGGCGCGCGTCACCAGGTACATGGATTTCACGTTTAGGTTGAAGCTGAAATCCCAGTCTTTCGGGGTGCAATCGAGGATCGTGCCGTGGTGCACGAAGCCCGCACAATTGAACAGCACGTCGATCTGGCCAACCTCGGCCGCGATCTTCGCGATCGCCGCCTCGTCCGTCACGTCGAGCGCGCGGGTGCGGATACCGTCCTTGCCCTCGATCTCGGTCAGCGCTTTCTGATTGACGTCGGTCGCCCACACCTGGGCGCCTTCGCGTGCGAAGGCGAGTGCGGCGGCGCGACCGATGCCCTGCCCCGCGGCGGTGATGAAAGCAGTCTTGCCGGCGAGCCTTCCTGACATTCCTGTCCTCCCGAGAAAGGGGAATCGATTATAGCGGTTCGGCGTCGGCCGACGCGGTACACTTTCGACTCCGTTCACTCCGGGGAGGACGATGAACCAGCTCGATTTCGCAGGCCGAACCGCGGTCGTCACTGGCGCCGCGCAAGGCATCGGCCTCGCCATCGCCAAGCGGCTGCTTGCATCCGGCGCAAAGGTCCGCATCTGGGATCGCGACGACAAGCTGCTGGCGGGCGCGCTGTCCGCGCTCGGGCGCGAAGCGAGCGGCGAGGCGATCGACGTGACCGATGCCGCGGCGATCGAGAAGGCCGTGAAGAGTGCACTCGGGTCGCTCGGCAAGATCGACGTGCTGGTCAACAACGCCGGCATCGCCGGCCTGAACGCGCCGACGGCCGAATACCCGATCGAGGAATGGAACAAGGTGATCGCGGTCAACCTCACCAGCCAGTTCCTCACCTGCCGGGCGGTCGCGCCGCACATGGCGAAGGCAAAGTACGGCCGCATCGTCAACATCGCCTCGATCGCCGGCAAGGAAGGCAACCCGAACGCGGTGGCCTACAGCGCTTCCAAGGCGGGCGTGATCTCGCTCACCAAATCGCTCGGCAAGGAGCTGGCGCAGACCGGCGTGACGGTGAACTGCATCACCCCGGCGGCGGCGAAGACGGCGATCTTCGACCAGATGTCCGAGCAGCACATCAACTACATGCTGTCCAAGATCCCGATGGGACGGTTCGTGCAGGTGGACGAGGTCGCCGCGCTGGCGTGCTGGCTGGCCTCGGAGGATTGCTCGTTCTCCACCGGCGCGGTGTTCGACATTTCCGGCGGCAGGGCGACGTACTGACATGGCCAAGAAGACTACGACGCAGCGCAGCGTCCAGTGGTTCGGGCGCCAGGACATATACGGCTTCATCTACCGCAGCTGGGTGAAGAACCGTGGCGTGCCGCAGGACCAGTTCGACGGCCGGCCGGTGATCGGCATCTGCAATACCTGGTCCGAGCTCACGCCCTGCAACACGCACTTCCGCGTCATCGCCGAGCACGTCAAGGCGGGCGTGCTCGAGGCGGGCGGCTTTCCGCTCGAATTCCCGGTCATGTCGCTGGGCGAAACGTTGCTCAGGCCGACGGCGATGCTCTACCGCAACCTCGCCAGCATGGACGTCGAGGAGTCGATCCGCGGCAACCCCCTGGACGGCACCGTGCTCCTGGTCGGCTGCGACAAGACCACGCCTTCGCTGCTGATGGGCGCGGCGAGCGTCGACCTGCCGGCGATCGCGGTCTCGGGCGGCCCGATGCTGTCGGGCAAGTACCGCGGCACCGACATCGGCTCTGGCACCAACGTCTGGTCGATGTCCGAGGACCTGCGCGCGGGCAAGATCACGCTGGAGGAATTCCACGAGGCGGAGTCCTGCATGCACCGCTCGCACGGGCACTGCATGACGATGGGCACGGCCTCGACCATGGCGTCGATGGTCGAAGCGCTGGGCGTCGGCATGCCCGGCAACGCGGCGATTCCCGCCGTGGATGCGCGCCGGAACGTGCTAGCGCGGGCGGCGGGACGGCGCATCGTGCAGATGGTGAAGGAAAAGCTGACGCTGTCGAAGATCCTCACCAAACAGGCGTTCGAGAACGCGATCCGGGTCAACGCCGCAATCGGCGGCTCAACCAACGCCGTGATCCACCTGATCGCGATCGCGCGCCGGATCGGCGTCGACCTCAAGCTCGAGGACTGGGACCGCTGCGGGCGAGGCGTGCACACGCTTCTCAACCTGATGCCTTCGGGCAAGTACCTGATGGAGGACTTCTTCTACGCCGGCGGTCTGCCCGCGGTGATTCGGGAGCTGGGCGAGGCCGGGCTGCTGCACAAGAACGCGCTGACGGTCAACGGCGAGACGATCTGGGCCAACAACAAGACCGCCCCGTGCTGGAACCGCGACGTAATCCACGCCTTCAAGAAGCCGTTCAAGAGGAACACCGGCATCGCGGTGCTCCGCGGTAACCTGTGCCCGGGCGGCGCGATCATCAAGCCTTCGGCTGCGACGCCCAAGCTGATGAAGCACCGCGGGCGCGCAGTGGTGTTCGAGAACATCGAGGATTTCCACCGCCGCATCGACGACCCGAAGCTCGCGATCGACGCGCGCAGCGTCATGGTGCTTAAGAACTGCGGCCCCAAGGGCTATCCCGGGATGGCGGAGGTCGGCAACATGCCGCTGCCGCCGAAACTGCTGAAGAAGGGCATCACCGACATGCTGCGGATTTCGGACGCCCGCATGAGCGGCACGGCCTACGGCAGCGTGGTGCTGCACGTGGCGCCCGAGGCGGCCGCGGGCGGGCCGCTGGCGCTGGTGGAGAACGGCGACATGATCGAGCTCGACGTCGCGAAGCGGAAACTGAACCTGCTCGTTTCCGAGGCCGAGCTGCAGAAGCGAAAGAAAAAATGGAAGAAGCCGAAGCCTCCGCTCGGGCGCGGCTACTGGAAGCTCTACTACGACCACGTGCTGCAGGCGAGCGACGGCGCCGACCTCGATTTCTTGGTCGGCAAGAGCGGCCCGCTGGTGCCGCGCGATAACCACTGAAGGAGGCATGCCATGTTGCAGGCCGCCGAACTGACGATTCGCCTTCATCCCAACGACGACGTGGTGATCGCCAGGGTCGAGATTCCCGGCGGAACCCTGCTGACGAAGGAGAACGTGCGCGCCACGGATGCGATTCCGGCCGGTCACAAGGTCGCGGTGCGCGAACTGGCGCAGGGCGCGGCGGTGAGGCGCTACGACCAGATCATCGGTTTCGCAACCCGCGTGATCTGCGCCGGTGAGCACGTGCACGTGCACAACGTGGCGATGGGCGACTTCGCGCGGGATTATTCTTTCTGTTCAGACAGGAAAGATACCGACTACATAGAACCGCAAGCTACGTTCCAGGGAATCGTGCGCGCCGATGGTCGGGTGGCGACGCGCAACTACGTGGGCATCCTCACCAGCGTCAACTGCTCGGCCACCGTGGCGCGCATGATCGCGCGCCATTTCGAAGGCCGCCTGGAGCAATACCCGAACGTGGACGGGGTGGTCGCACTCACGCACAAGACCGGCTGCGGCATGGCGAGCGAAGGCGAGCCGATGGACGTGCTGCGCCGGACCATGGCGGGCTACGCGCGCCATCCGAACTTCTGCGCGGTGCAGGTGGTGGGCCTGGGCTGCGAGGCGAACCAGATCGCGAACCTGCTCGCGGCGCAAAAGCTCGAGCGCCGCGACGGCTTCGGCGCGTTCACGATCCAGGACAAGGGCGGCACCGCGAAGGCGGTGCGCGAGGGCATCGCGCGCATCGAGGCGATCCTGCCCGAGGCGAACCGGGTCAGGCGCCAGACCGTGCCCGCGAGCCACCTCCTGCTCGGCCTGCAGTGCGGCGGCTCGGACGGCTACTCGGGCATCAGCGCGAACCCGGTGCTGGGCGCCGCGGTCGACCTGCTGGTGCGCCACGGCGGCAGCGCGATCCTTTCCGAGACGCCGGAGATCTATGGCGCCGAGCACTTGCTGACGAGAAGGGCAGTCTCAAAACAGGTCGGCGAAAAGCTCATCGCGCGCATTCGCTGGTGGGAGGAGTACACGCGCCGCAACGGCAACGAGATGAACAACAACCCTTCGCCCGGCAACAAGGCGGGCGGCCTCACCACCATCCTGGAGAAGTCCCTCGGCGCAGTCGCCAAGGGCGGCACCAGCAACCTGGTGGACGTCTACCAGTACGCCGAGCCGGTGACCGCCAAGGGCTTCGTCTACATGGACACGCCGGGCTACGACCCGGTCTCGGCCACCGGCCAGGTCGCCGGCGGCGCGAACCTCATCTGCTTCACCACCGGCCGCGGCTCGGCCTACGGCTGCAAGCCGGCGCCCTCGCTCAAGCTCGCGACCAACAGCGCGCTCTACGCGCGCCAGGAAGAGGATATGGACTTCAACTGCGGCACCATCGTCGACGGCCGCGAGAGCATTGAGCAGGCGGCGGAGAACTTCTTCCGCCTGATCCTCAAGGCCGCCTCGGGCGAGAAGACCAAGAGCGAGACCTTCGGCTACGGGGAGGACGAGTTCGCGCCCTGGGTGCTGGGCGCGACCATGTAGCGGAGGAAATCGTCGATAACTTTCGCCACGTCCATCGGCCGAGCCATCATTGGAAGGTGCCCAGAACCTTCCATCACGACGAGCTTGCTGTTGGGCAATAAGGATTGCACGTACTGCATGGCTTCGAGGCGATAGAAGGGATCCTTCTCGCCATGGACCAGCAGCGCGGGCAGGGTCAGCTCTGGCAGGCGCTTCGCCCAGTCGATTCTTTCCGAGGCCCGCATCGTGAAGATCCGATCGGCCACCTCGGGGGTGGATCTCGACAAGATGTTGACGGCCCATCGCTTGATGTGGTCGCTATCCGGTTCCGGCGTGCATCGATCGGCGAACCATTCCAGATGTTCCCGGAAGGTCTCGCCCGGCCATTGGGACGGCGGGGGTCGATGCACCGGAGACACGCCCGGAATCTGAACGTCGCCATGGCCATTCATCAGCATGAGGCCGTCGAAGCGGTCGGGTTGCCGCAATACGGCACGCAACACCGTCACCGTGCCGCGCGAGAAACCGCCCAGGACGCACCTGTCGATGTGCAATGCGTCCATGACCCGGAACACGTCGTCGATCAAAGCATCGGCCGAGATCCGCTCGACGGGAAGCTTAGTCTCGCCAGCTCCGCGGTGATCGTAAACGACCGTGCGCCAGGATTCGCTGAGCGGCGCGAGCGTGGCGATCCAGTCCTCGAAGTTGCCGACCCAGCCGCTATGGGCCAGGATGGTTCTCGGACCTTTGCCGAAACTTAGCGCGAAGACTTTGTTGCCGTCGAGTTCCAGAAACACGCATTTCCCGAATTCGGTGGCTTTTCAGATCATCTACCCGACGTACCGTGAGTCGTCTACCGATCCCACAATCATAGTGACGCCGCCCGTCGCGAAGTTCGGCAAATCCGCGATGGCGGCCTGTCCTTGCTCGGAGGCGAGTTCCGCGTCGAGCTGCGCCTCGTCCTGGAAGTAAATTTCGGCCATTCTGTAATAGTCCGGCTTTCTTCCGCCGGGCCCCGCCCTGAACTGAGTCAACTCGAGACGACTTACGCCTCTCAACCTGGCTGCGATGGGCAAATGAGTCTGCGAATAGTAGTTCTCGAACGCCTGGTCATCCCGTGGGTGACCGTAGAGTATGGTGAGCTTGATCATTGTTGTAGGCCAAGTCTGCTCAATTTGTATATGTGACTGTCGCGTCCGGGCTGCCGTCCGGAAAGAACAATGCATACTTGTTCGGCTGCGTCTGATAGACCGTAAAGCAGTTTTCTTTTCCACCTCGAATCGAGGGGTACCTTGTGCAGAAGGTATTGCCCTTTATCCGCCAAGTGCCGTCGGCGCTGCCTCCATCCCACGCGACCGTAGCGGTACCGTCTCGCGCGAATTTCCCCGTTCCCGACACGCCGGTAGCTGTTAGGAAACGCTCGTCACGAGTCCGCGAATAGAGCGCCTCCAACTTGGTGTGGGAGAGAGGGCTAAGGCCGCGCTTCTGCAGAGAGTGCTCATTTGTTGCGCAGCCGGCAGGGAGCAATACCACAACGCCCAGCAGTACTGTGGCCATGAGAGTCTTTTCCATCTGATCCTCCTCAAGGTGCGTTCGCGCCAAGGAACCCCGGGTGAGCAAGCCCCTGTTTGAAACGCGAACGATTATGAGAAATGATCCTTCGGCCCCCGTGCGTTGTCGTGAGACAGGAGTCCCAGGAGTTGCGCCGGAACGTGGAAATAGGTCGGGACGTTCGTCCCGGGCGATCAGGAGAAATGCCGGCCTAGGCCTGCCTCGCGGGCCAACACAATAGCCTGGCCGCGATTTTCCGCGCCTATCTTTTCGAAGACGCGAGTAAGGTGATTACGCACAGTCTTTTCCGCTAGGCCAAGGTGGGCTGCAATTTGCGCGTTATCGAGCCCTTGGGCGAGGCGCTCGAGCACTTCGCGCTCTCGTGCGGTCAACCTCGACACCGGTTCGCCGATATCGCGCGTCGTCAGCATCCGGGCCGGAGGCGCGAATGCGTTGAGGGCCTCGAAAAAGGATTCAAACGCACGGTCGCCTGGAAGCAGGGCGTGGTTGACCGAATCGAGGGGAACCAACGTGGAGTTCGGAATCAGTGCCGCCAGCAGCCGCCCCTCTTCGAACGGCACGCGACGATCCCCAGTGGAGTGCGTGATCAGAGTTGGGCACGTTACGCGCGTCGCCGACTCGCGCACGTCGATGTCGGCGGCTGTGCGCACGAGTTGCGCTGCATTCGCCGCGGATGTCGAAACGCGCTGGAGCTCGTTCATCCCCCGCAGCTGCTCCAAGTTCGCGGTTGGCATGAACTGGGTGGCGAAAAATTGGCGGTATGCCGGATCGTCACTCTCCCATCCAATTTCGATTAGCCGGATCTGGTTGTCGAACGCCGCGGTCTCCGTGGGGGCGAGCTCCCTTTTCAAATAGCCACGCGCATAGGCGCCATTAAGTACCAGGCGAGAAACCTTCTCGGGATGCCGAGCCGCGTACTCGATTGCGATGCCCCCGCCCTGTGAGGCACCGTATAACGTGAAGTCGTCCCAGCCCGAAGACTCGACAACCGCTTCGAGGTCGCGCACCAGCGACTCGAACGAAACGTCCGAGACATTCCGGTCCGAAAGTCCGCAGCCGCGCAAGTCCGTGCGCAAGAGCGAGTAGTCCCTTGTCATTCGCTCGAGCCAAGGAACCCAGTAGGAGCTTTGCCACTCGTACGTTATATGCGTAAGCCAGTGCGGGGCCCTTACCAGCCGAGGGCCATTTCCAGCGATCGCATAGGCAATGCGAGTGCCATCGAAGCTAGTGCAGAACTGCGCGCGCTGATGGACGGCGGTCATCTATGCATGCGCCCACGTCAATTGCTCGCTCCGCGGTTTCGAATACGACCACAAAAGGGTATCGCAAGCGCTCTTGCGCGAAAACCTTGCATGGCCGAAAGGTTGATTGGGCCATGATCCGCCTACTGTGCCCTACCCGGAAGGGCAGAGACGAACCGCTAGCAGCCGGAACCCCTCACTGAGCGTGCCGCCACTTTATCGAGCAGCCCACCGAGGGTGTCTGTTCTTTCGGTCCCTGGCCGGTCTTCGAAATCTGAAGCATCGCCTCGTAGAGCTCGCGCCGGGCGCCCGGAACCGCCTCGCGGCGCGAAGCATCGAGCCGTCCGCGGTACTGCAGCTCCAGCTTCGCGTTGAAGCCGAAGAAATCCGGCGTGCAAACGGCGCCGTAGGCCTTCGCTACCCCCTGGGTCTCGTCGAGGACGTAGGGAAACGGGAAGTTCCTCTCCTTCGCGACGCGCTTCATGTTCTCGAATGAATCTTCGGGGTAGTCCGCGGGATCGTTCGACATGATCGCGATCGAACCGACGCCGTGATCGGCGAGCTCGCGGCAGTCACGCACGATGCGGTCGATCACGGCCTTCACGTACGGGCAGTGATTGCAGATGAACATCACCAGCAGGCCGTTCGGCCCGCGCGCGCTCGCCAGGCTGTGGCGCTTGCCGTCGACCCCAGGCAGATCGAAATCGACCGCCTTCCAGCCGAAATCGCACACCGATGTGTGAAGGCTCACCATGCGAAAATCATAGCATGCGAAGAAAGCCCGCCCGGACGCCGCGCCTGTACGTTGAGGCCCCGCTTCAGGCCGGCACCAAGCTCCCGCTTACGCCCCGCGCGGCGCATCACGCGACGGACGTGCTCAGGTTGCGCGCCGGCGAGTCGATGATCCTGTTCGACGGCCGCGGCGGCGAGTACGACGCGCGGATTCTCGTCGCGGCGCGCGAGCGCGTCGAAGCCGAGGTCGGCGCCCGGCGCGACGTCGAGCGGGAATCCCCCCTGCGCGTGACCTTGGTGCAGGCCGTTTCCTCCGCCGAGCGCATGGACCTGACCGTGCAGAAGGCGGTCGAACTGGGCGTCGCCGCGATTCAGCCGGTCCTGACCGAGAAGACGGTGGTCAAGCTCGACGCCGGCCGCGCGGCCACGAAGGCCGATCACTGGCGCCGGATCGTGATCTCCTCCTGCGAGCAGTGCGGGCGCAATCGTCTGCCCGAGGTCTTCCCGATAACGCCCCTCGCCCACTACTGCCGCACTTCGCCGCCCGGCACACGGCTGCTCCTTTCGCCAGGCGCCGGGCGCGGAATACGCGCCGCGGCGTCGGGCATCGAAGGCGAGGTCGTCCTCGCCGCCGGTCCGGAGGCGGGATTCAGCGCCGATGAAGAGGCCCTGCTGACCGGCGCCGGCTTCGAGCCGGTGCGACTCGGCCCGCGCGTGCTGCGAACCGAGACCGCCGCGCTGGCAGCGCTCGCCGCGCTCAACGCGCTCGCCGGGGACTATTAAGCTTAGAATTCCGCGAACCGCGACGACCTGGAACCGAATGAGCTCTCCGCCCAACCCCGAAGCATTCGTGCGCTGGTTTCGCCAGGCCGCGCCCTACGTGCACGCGTTCCGCGGCCGTACCTTCGTGATCGCGTTCGGCGGCGAGCTGGTGACCGAGCGCGCGCGCTTCGCGCAGTTCGTGCACGACCTCAACCTGCTCGCCGCGCTCGGTATTCGACTGGTGCTGGTGCACGGCGCGCGGCCGCAGATCGAGGCCGAGCTCAAATCCAAGAAACAGCGCTCGCACTACGCCAGAGGCCTGCGCGTGACGGACGAAGCCGCGCTGGTGGCCGTCAAGCACGCCGCCGGAGTGCTGCGGCTCGAGATCGAGGCGCTGCTCTCGCAGGGGCTACCGAATTCGCCGATGGCCGGGGCGCGGATCCGCGTCGCCTCGGGCAATTTCATCACCGCGCGGCCGATCGGGGTCGTCGAGGGAACGGATTTCCAGTTCACCGGCGCAGTGCGCAAGGTCGACGCCACGGCGATCGCGCGGCGGCTCGACGGTGGCGAAGTGGTAGTAGTTCCAAACATCGGCTACTCGCCCACCGGAGAGGTGTTCAACCTCGCCTGGGAGGACGTTGCCGAGAGCATCGCGGTCGCGCTCAAGGCCGACAAGCTGCTGATCTTCACCGACCGGCTGCCGACCGACCGCAAGGGCGAAGTACTGGCCGAGCTCACCGCGCAGGAAGCCAAGGCGCTGATGAAGAAGGCGGACCTGGGCGGGTCAACGACACGTGCGCTCGAGCACGCGCTGCGATTCCTCGCCTCCGGTGTCGGCCGCGCGCACCTCATAGCACGCCGCGCGCAAGGTGCGATCCTGCTGGAGCTGTTCACCCACTCCGGCGTCGGCACAATGATCACCGCCGACCCGGTACAGGAGCTGCGCCCAGCCAGGGTGGAGGACATCGGCTCGATCATCTCCCTGATTGAGCCGCTCGAGGCGGACGGCACCCTCGTCAAGCGCAGCCGCGAGCTGCTCGAGCGCGAGTTGGGCAACTTCCAGGTAGTCGAGCACGACGGCGTACTGCTCGGCTGCGCGGCCCTCTATCCCTACCCCTCGGCCAAGAGCGCGGAATTCGCCTGCGTGGCCGTGACGCCGGACTACCGCGACGCCGGGGTCGGCGAGCTGCTGCTGCAGGCCTGCGAGGATCGCGCCAAGGCACTGCGTCTGCGCAAGGTCTTTGCCCTGACCACGCGCGCCGCACACTGGTTCCTGGACCAGGGCTTCGTCGCGGCGGACGTCTCGGCGCTGCCCATGGAGCGGCGTGAGCTGTACAACTGGAAGCGCGGCTCGAAGGTCTTCGTCAAGAGACTATAATCTGCCGGATCGAACCGGACGGAATCCCCATGGCAAGAATGGTCAAATGCGTCAAGCTCGGGCGCGAGGCGGAAGGGCTCGACCTGCCGCCCTATCCGGGCGAGCTCGGCAAGCGGATCTACGAAAGCGTTTCCAAGGAGGCGTGGCAGCAGTGGCTGCGCCACCAGACGATGCTGGTCAACGAGAACCGGCTGAACCTGGCCGATCCGAAAGCGCGCAAGTACCTCGCCGAGCAGATGGAGAAGCACTTCTTCGGCGAAGGCGCCGACATGGCGGCCGGATACGTGCCGCCGCAGAAGTAACCCGGCTGCCTACTACTACTCCAGGATTTCCTTTTCCATCTCGTCGATGGAAACGTGCCGCACGTCGCGGCCCTTTGCCATGTAGATGACGTACTCGGCCATGTTCTTGGAATGGTCGCCGATGCGCTCGATCGCCTTGGCAATGAACAGGATCTCGAGCGAGCGCGTGATGGTCCGCGGGTCTTCCATCATGAAGGTGATCAGCTGGCGCATGATGGCCCGGAACTGGTCGTCCACCGCGCTGTCCTGACGTACCACGGCCATCGCCTCGGAAACATCCAGACGCGCGAAGGCGTCCAGCGACTGGCGCAGCATCGCGAGCGCGCGATCGGCTACGTTCGACAGATCCATGCGCGGCATGTGCAGGCGCCCGGCGCTATGGATCAGCTTGGCCATCCGAGCAATCTTTTCCGCTTCGTCGCCGATGCGTTCCAGGTCCGTAATGGTCTTGATGACGGTGATGAGCAGGCGCAGGTCGCCCGCGGCTGGCTGGCGGCGCGCAATGATGTGGCTGCAGGACTCGTCAAGGTCGACTTCGAGCGCGTTCACCCGATGGTCGTCCGCGATCACGCGCTCCATCAGGTCCATGTCGCCCGAGATCAGCGCCTCCATCGCGTGCGTGATCTGCTGCTCGACCAGACCGCCCATATGCAGCACGCGCGAGCGTACGCTTTCGAGCTCGGCGTCGAATTGCTTGGAAGTGTGCTCGGCCATTGAACTAGCTCTCTTCCCGACGGGAAAAAAAGCTTAGCACACCGGGATTACCGCTGCGTGACAGAAAGTGTACGCACCCCGTCCGTTGCGCCCAGCAGCAGGAGGTCGGCGCGGCGGCGGGCGAAGATGCCGTTGGTGACCACGCCGGCAATGTTGTTCAGCTCGGCCTCGAGCTTGGGCGGGTCGACGATGTCGAGTCCGTAGCAGTCGATGATCAGGTTGCCGTTGTCCGTGCGAAAGTTCTCGCGCAGCTCGGGCTGGCCGCCGAGCCTGAGCAGCTCGCGACCGACGTAGCTGCGCGCCATCGGGATCACCTCCACCGGCAGCGGGAACTTGCCCAGCACGGGCACCATCTTGGAGGCGTCGCAGATGCATACGAAGCGCTCAGCCACCGCGGCAACGATTTTTTCGCGCGTGAGCGCCCCGCCGCCGCCCTTGACCATGTACAAATGCTCGTTTACCTCGTCGGCGCCGTCGAAATACACCGGCAACGCATTCACGCTGTTGAGGTCGAACACGCGGATGCCGTGGCGCTTGAGGCGCTCCGCGCTCGCCTCCGAGGCCGCCACCGCGCCTTCGATGCGGCCCTTGATCCCGGCCAGGGCGTCGATGAAGAAGTTGACCGTCGACCCCGAGCCGACGCCCACCACGGCGTCCTCCACCACGTGCTTGAGCGCCTCGCGCGCCACCAGCTGCTTGAGCTCATCCTGAGTCATCGCTTTCTTCGCGGCGCCAAGTCGGTGCACACGCCCTCGTAGAATTCCGCCGCCATCCCGACCGACTCGCCGAGCGTCGGGTGAGGATGAATCGTCTTGCCGATGTCGGTCGCGTCTGCGCCCATTTCGATCGCGAGCGCGAGCTCGCTGATCAGGTCGCCCGCCCCCGTACCGACGATGCCGGCGCCGACGATGCGGTGCGTCTGGGCATCGAAAATCAGCTTGGTGAAGCCCTCGTCGCGGGCGTTGGCGATCGCCCGGCCCAGAGCGGCCCAGGGAAACTTGGCCGCCTCGACCTTCACCCCGGCCTTCTTCGCCTCCTCCTCGGTGAGCCCGACCCAGGCGACCTCGGGGTCGGTATAGGCCACCGACGGGATCACCCGCGCGTCGAAATGCGACTTCTGCCCCGCGGCGGCCTCTGCCGCGACGTGCCCTTCGTGCACCGCCTTGTGTGCGAGCATCGGCTGGCGGGCGACGTCGCCGATAGCGAAGATGTGCGGCACGTTGGTGCGCATCTGCGAGTCAACTTCGATGAAGCCGCGCTCGGTGAACGCGACGCCCGCCGCCTCGGCGCCGATCTTCTTGCCGTTCGGGGTGCGCCCCACCGAGACCAGCACGAGATCATATGTCCGCGGCTCCTTCGGCGCGGCCTCGCCCTCGAACCACACCTCGATGCCGTCCTTTTGCGCCTCGGCCTTGGCGGTCCTAGTGTTCAGCATCACGTTGTCGAAGCGCTTGGCGTTGAATTTCTGCCACACCGAGACCAGGTCGCGGTCGGCGCCGAACATCAGCCCGTCGAGCATCTCGACCACGTCCACGCGTGCGCCGAGCGTCGAGTACACCGTTCCCATTTCCAGGCCGATGATGCCTCCGCCGATGACCAGCATGCGCTTCGGGACGCTCTTCAGCTCGAGCGCGCCGGTCGAATCGACGATGCGCGGATCGGCAGGCAGGAACGGCAGCTTCGCCGCCTGCGAGCCGGCTGCGATGATCGCGCTCTTGAACCGGACGAGCTTGGCGCCGTCCTTGGTTTCGACCTTAAGGCGGTTCGCGTCGGTGAAGGTGCCGATCCCCTGCAGCACCGTCACCTTCCTCATCTTCGCCATGCTCGCCACGCCGCCGCTGAGCTTTCCCACCACCTTGTCCTTGAACGCGCGCAGCTTGTCGAGATCGAGTTTCGGTTCGCCGAAGGAAACACCGTGCGCCGACAAGCCGCGCGCCGCGTCCACGATCGCCGCCGTGTGAAGCAGCGCCTTGGAGGGAATGCAGCCCACGTTCAGACACACGCCGCCGAGCGCGGGATAGCGCTCCACGAGCACCGTTTTCAGTCCCAGGTCGGCGGCGCGAAACGCCGCCGAGTAGCCGCCGGGGCCGGCGCCGAGGACTACGAGGTCGCAATCGATCTCACCCTCGGCGGCGGGTTGCGGCGCCGCGGGTGCGGCGGCAGCGGCAGCGGCAGCGGCAGCGGCAACCGATTCAACCACTAGGATCTGCGAGCCCTGCGAAACCTTGTCGCCGACCTTTACCTTGAGCTCTTTCACCACGCCAGCGTCCGGCGACGGGATCTCCATCGTCGCCTTGTCCGATTCGAGCGTGATCAGCGACTGCTCCTTCGCCACCGCGTCGCCCGGCTTGACCAGCACCTCGATCACCTCGACGTCCTTGAAGTCGCCGATGTCGGGGACCTTCACTTCGGTCACGGTCGCCATCTCAGAGCAGCGACCGGCGGATGTCGGACAGCACCGACGCGAGGTAGCTGGTGAAGCGCGCAGCGGCGGCGCCGTCGATCACCCGGTGGTCGTACGACAGCGACAGCGGCAGCATCAGTCGCGGCGCGAACTCCTTGCCGTCCCAGACGGGGCGCATGACCGAGCGCGAGACGCCCAGGATCGCCACCTCGGGAGCGTTGATGATCGGCGTGAACGCGGTGCCGCCGATGCCGCCCAGGCTCGAGATCGAGAACGTTCCGCCCTGCATGCCGCCGGGCTTGAGCTTCTTGTCGCGCGCCAGCTTCGAGGTCTCGGACAGCTCGCGCGCCAGGTCGAAGACGCCCTTGCGATCCGCGTCCTTCACGACCGGAACCACCAGGCCGTCCGGCGTGTCGACCGCGACGCCGATATGGTAGTACTTCTTGAGGATCAGGCTCTCCGCCTTGGGGTCGAGCGAGGCGTTGAACTGCGGGTACTGGCGCAGGGCGGTCACGCAGGCCTTGATCAGGAATGCGAGCATCGTCAGCTTGAAGCCCTGCTTCTCGGTCACCGATGTGTTGGACTTGCGGAAAGACTCGAGGTCCGTGATGTCCGCCTCGTCGAACTGCGTGACGTGCGGGATCGAGACCCAGTTACGGTGCAGGTTGCCGCCCGAGAGCTTCTGAATGCGCGACAGCGGCTTGGTCTCGATCGGGCCGAACTTGGCAAAATCCACCTCCGGCCAGGTCGGCAGGTTGAACGGCAATCCGCCTCCGCGCGCGGCGGGCATGGGCGCCGCGCCCGCCCCTTGCACCATGACGCCCTTGACGAAGCCCTGCACGTCCTCGTGCAGCACCCTTCCCTTCGGGCCGCTGCCGCGCACTTTGGTCAGATCGACACCGAGCTCGCGCGCGAACTTGCGCACCGACGGACTGGCGTGCGGCCGGGCGCCGGTTGCCTCCTGCGGCTCGGGCGGAACCGGGCTCGTGCGTGGAATCGGCGCCACCACCGGGGCGGATGCCGGCTTAGGCGCGGCGGGCGCGGGCTTGGCTTCCTTGCTTTCTTGAACGGGATGAACGGGAGCGCGACCATCCGATTCGATGACCAGCACGGGCGAGCCTTCGGAAACCTTGTCGCCGACCTTGACTCTGACCTCCTTCACCACGCCCGCGGCAGGCGACGGGATTTCCATCGTCGCCTTGTCCGACTCGAGCGTGATCAGCGATTGCTCCTTCGCCACCGTGTCGCCCGGTTTGACCAGCACCTCGATCACCTCGACGTCCTTGAAGTCCCCGATGTCCGGCACGGTCACGGTTTCGGGCGCCCCAGGCGTCGCCTTCTCCTTCTCCTTCTCCTTCTCCTTCTCCTTTTCTTTCTTTTCGGGTTCAGGCTTGGGCGCCGACGCGGCCGGGCCCTGCTCCTCGACCATCAGGATCGGCGCGCCCTGCGAGATCTTGTCGCCGACCTTGACCTTCAGCTCCTTCACCACGCCGGCGGTCGGCGACGGGATTTCCATCGTCGCCTTGTCCGATTCGAGCGTGATCAGCGACTGCTCCTTCTCGATCGCGTCGCCCGGCTTGACGAGTACCTCGATGACCTCGACGTCCTCGAAGTCACCGATATCCGGTACCAGGACCTCCTTCATACAGTGGTCGGATCCGGCTTTTCCGGATCCAGCTTGTACTTCTTGATCGCCTCGGAGACCGCTTTCGCCTTGCCGTCGCCTTTCTCGGCCAGCGCTTTGAGCGCCGCCACGGCGACGAAGTGCCGGTTCACCTCGAAGAAGTAGCGCAGCTTGGCGCGCGAGTCGGAGCGCCCGTAGCCGTCGGTGCCGAGCACCCGGAAGGGGCGCTCCGCCGGGACGAACGGCCGGATCTGGTCGGCGAAGGTCTTGATGTAGTCGCTCGCCGCGACGACGGGGCCGGCGCGTTTTTCCAGGCACTGCGTGACGTAGGGCAGGCGCGGCTTGGCCTCGGGATGGAGCAGGTTCCAGCGTTCCGCGGCAAGACCGTCGCGCCGCAGCTCGGTAAAGCTGGTCGCGCTCCAGACATCGGCCGCCACGCCCCAGTCCTGCTCGAGCAGCTCGGCCGCGGCCAACACCTCGCGCAGGATGGTGCCGGAGCCCATCAGCTGGACCCGCGCCTTGGCCTTCGACTTGGATTCTCGCAGCAGGTACATGCCTTTCAGGATGCCCTGCTCGGCCCCGTCGGGCAGCGCGGGGTGTTCGTAGTTTTCGTTCATCACGGTGATGTAATAGAAGACGTCCTCCTGCTCGGCCAGCATGCGGCGCAGGCCGTCCTGGATGATCACCGCCAGCTCGTAGCCGTAGGTCGGGTCATAGCACACGCAGTTCGGGATCACCGAGAACAGGACGTGCGAGTGGCCGTCCTCGTGCTGCAGGCCTTCTCCGTTCAGGGTCGTGCGCCCCGCGGTGCCGCCGATCAGGAACCCGCGCGCACGCTGGTCTCCGGCGGCCCACGCGAGGTCGCCGAAGCGCTGGAAGCCGAACATCGAGTAGTAGATGTAGAACGGCGCCATCGCCAGGTTCGAATGGCTGTACGAGGTGGCCGCCGCGATCCACGAGGAGAAAGCGCCCGCTTCGTTGATGCCCTCCTCCAGGATCTGGCCGGACGCATCCTCGCGGTAGTACATCAGCTGGTCGCGGTCGACCGGCTCGTACTTCTGGCCCTCGGCGGCGTAGATGCCGAGCTGGCGGAACATCCCTTCCATGCCGAAAGTGCGCGCCTCGTCGGGGACGATCGGGACGATGTGCTTGCCGAGCGCCTTGTCGCGCAGCAGCGCGGTCAGGACGCGCACGAACGCCATGGTGGTCGAGATCTCGCGCCCCTCGGACCCTTTCAGAACGGGCTCAAGCGCCGACAGCGGCGGCACCGGGGGCGGCGCGTCCGCCTTGGTGCGCCGTTGCGGCAGGTAGCCGCCGAGCGCCCGGCGCCGCTCGTGCAGATACTTCATCTCCGGCGAGTCGGGCGCCGGGATGTAGAACGGCAGCTTGTCCAGCTGGTCGTCGGGGATCGGGATGTTCATGCGGTCGCGCATGCCGCGAATCGTGTCGACGTCGACCTTCTTCAGCTGGTGGGTGGGGTTCTTGGCCTGGCCCTGCTTGCCCAGGCCGTAGCCCTTGATCGTCTTGGCGAGGATCACGGTCGGCTGATCCTTGTGCTTGACCGCCGCCGCGTAGGCCGCGTAGATCTTGTGCGGGTCGTGCCCGCCGCGATTCAGCCGCCAGATGTCCTCGTCGGTCATGCGCGACACCATCTCGAGCAGCTTCGGATACTTGCCGAAGAAGTGCTTGCGCACGAACGCGCCGTCGTTCGCCTTGTAGTTCTGGTACTCGCCGTCGACCGTTTCCTGCATCAGACGCAGCAACAGCCCGTCCCTGTCGCGGGCCAGCAGCGGATCCCAGTACGAGCCCCAGATGAGCTTGATGACGTTCCATCCCGCGCCGCGGAAGTCGGCCTCGAGCTCCTGGATGATCTTGCCGTTGCCGCGCACCGGGCCGTCGAGCCGCTGCAGGTTGCAATTGACGATGAAGATCAGGTTGTCGAGCTTCTCCCGCACCGCCATGCCGATGGCGCCGAGCGACTCGGGCTCGTCCATCTCGCCGTCGCCGCAGAAGCACCACACCTTCCGGTTCTCGGTGTTCGCCAGCCCGCGAGCGTGCAGGTACTTGAGGAAGCGCGCCATGTAAATCGCCTGGATCGGGCCGAGTCCCATCGACACGGTGGGGAACTGCCAGAAGTCGGGCATCAGCCACGGATGCGGATACGAAGAGATGCCCTTGCCGTCGACCTCGCGGCGGAAGTTGAGCATCTGCTCTTCGCTCAGGCGCCCCTCCAGCAGTGCGCGCGCGTAGATGCCGGGCGCGGAATGGCCCTGGAAATAGATCAGGTCCCCGCCGTGACCGTCGGAGGGCGCGCGCCAGAAATGGTTGAATCCCTGTCCAAACAGCGTGCCCACCGACGCGAAGCTCGCGATGTGGCCGCCCAGCTCGTCGTCATTCTTGTTCGCGCGCGCTACCGTGACCATCGCGTTCCAGCGGCAGTAGGAGCGGATGCGGTCCTCGAGCGCGTGGTCGCCGGGAGAGCGCTCCTCGAGATGCGGAGGAATGGTGTTGATGTAGGCCGTCGTGGCCGAAAACGGAATGTAGGCGCCCGAGCGGCGCGCCTTTTCGACCAGCTTCTCGAGCAGGTAATGCGCGCGCTCCGGTCCTTCACGCTCGAGCACCGCCTCGAGAGCGTCGAGCCACTCCTGGGTCTCGAGTGCGTCGGGATCGTTTGCGGCAGGCAGCTGCGGAACGGCGGACATGGGTCCCTCTCCAAGCTTGTGGCTTTGTGCGTCGAGCGCGCCTCGTGAGCGCGTGAGCGCGGTTGGGCGCGAACAAGCTTAATACGCCTGCCCCTGCCCCTCAAACCGTGCTTGCACATTGTAAAACTACATATCGGCATACGACAAGCGGCCGACGAGCACGCGATGTTAGACTCCCCGCCCTTTCTCGGCGGGTCCTTGCATGAGCGCAAAAATCATCGACGGAAAATCCCTTGCGATCACGGTGCGCGAGTCGGTCGCGCAAACGATCGAGACCCTCGCCGCGCGCGGCGTTCGCCCGGGCCTCGCGGTCGTGCTTGCGGGTGACAATCCCGCCTCGCGGATCTACGTGCGCAACAAGGTCCGGGCTTGCGAGCAAACCGGCGTGCGATGGGAGCTGCACGAGTACGCGCACGATGTCCCCGAGGACACTCTGCTCGAGCGCATCGAAGGACTGAACCGCGACCCCGGCGTGCACGGCATCCTGGTGCAGTTGCCGCTGCCGCGGCAGATCGACGTTTCGCGCGTGCTCGACGCGGTGTCGCCTGCCAAGGACGTGGACGGATTCCACCTCGAAAATCTCGGCGCGCTCGCAGCCGGACGGCCGGGCTACGTTCCCTGCACCCCGGCCGGCATCATGCGGATGCTCGAGCACGAGCGGGTGCCGCTCGCGGGCCGTCACGCAGTCGTGGTGGGACGGTCGAATGTGGTCGGCAAGCCCCTCGCGCTGCTGCTGTTGCAAAGGGACGCCACCGTCACCATATGTCATTCGAAGACACCCGCGCTGGCCGAGACGACCCGCCACGCGGATGTGCTGGTGGCTGCGGCCGGCCGCGCGCGCCTGATCACCGCGGATATGGTGAAGCCCGGCGCCTGCGTGATCGACGTCGGCACCAACCGCCTTCCGGACGGCAAGCTGACCGGCGACGTCGATTTCGAAGCTGTCAGGGAAGTAGCCGGTCTGATCAGCCCGGTGCCGGGCGGCGTCGGCCCGATGACGGTCGCGATGCTGATTGCAAATACGGTGCGTAGCGCGATGCAAATCAACGCCAAATGAACAATCCTCTGCTCGATTTCTCCGGGCTGCCCCGCTTCCCGGAGCTCAAACCGGAGCATGTCGCCCCGGCGATGGACCAGCTGCTGGCGCAAGGCCGCGCCACGGTGGATCGCGTCACCGGAAAAGATGTGCCTTGCAGCTGGGAGGCGTTCGTGGCGCCGCTCGAGGACGCCAACGAGCGCGTGTCGCGCGCCTGGGGCCAAGTCTCGCACCTGCACGGCGTACTCGACAGCCCTGCGCTGCGGGACGCCTACAACGCCAACCTGCCGAAACTCACCCAGTACTGGACCGAGCTCGGCCATGACGAGCGGCTTTTCCGCCGCTACCGGGAATTGCGCGATTCGGCCGCCTATGCCGACCTTTCCCCGGCGCGCAAGCGCCAGGTTCAGAACGCCCTGCGTGACTTCCGCCTCGGCGGCGCCGAGCTGCCGGCCGACAAGAAGGCACGCTTCGCCCAGATTCAGGATGAGCTCGCGCAGCTCGGGGCAAAGTTCGCCGAAAATCTGCTCGACGCAACCAAGGCGTACTCGATCGTGATAGAGGACCCGGCGCGCCTGGCAGGCCTGCACGACGACCTGCTCGCGGCGGCGCGCGAAGCCGCGCAGAAGGACGGCCGCGAGGGCTGGAAATTCACCCTTCACGCGCCCTCCTACCTACCGGTGATGCAGTACGCCGAGGATCGCGCGCTGCGCGAAACCATGTACCGCGAGAGCGTCACGCGTGCCTCGGAATTCGGCCGCCCCGAGTGGGACAACACGCCGCTCATTGCGCGCATGCTCGAGCTCCGGCGCGAAGAGGCACAGCTGCTCGGGTACCCCAATTTCGCCGAGGTCTCGCTGGTGCCGAAGATGGCCGATACGCCCGAGCAGGTGCTCGCGTTCCTCGAAGACCTCGCGCGGCGGGCACGGCCGTTTGCGGAGCGGGATGTACAGGAGCTGCGCGAATTCGCGCGCCGCGAGCTGGGGCTCGAGCGGCTCGAATCCTGGGACCTCGCATATGCGTCGGAGAAGCTGCGCGCGCAGCGCTACGCCTTTTCGGACAACGAAGTGAAGCAGTACTTGCCGGAAGACGCGGTGATCGCCGGGTTGTTCCGGCTGGTCGAGACGCTTTACGGCGTGCGCATCGCGCTCGGCTCGGCGCCCGTGTGGCACGAGGACGTGCGCTTCTTCGAGATCCGCGATACAGCCGGTGCGCCGGTGGGACAGTTCTACGTCGACCTATACGCGCGCGAGACGAAACGAGGCGGGGCATGGATGGACGAGGCGATGGGACGGCGCCGCACGCCCGCCGGCGTTCAGACTCCTGTGGCCTACCTGAACTGCAATTTCTCGCGTCCGATCGGGGCGCGGCCGGCGCTGTTCACCCACGACGAAGTGATCACCCTGTTCCACGAGTTCGGCCACTGCCTGCACCATCTGCTGACGCGCGGCGAGGATCTCGGCGTCTCGGGGATCAACGGCGTGGAATGGGACGCCGTCGAGCTGCCGAGCCAGTTCATGGAGAATTTCTGCTGGGAATGGGAGGTGCTATCGGGCATGACCCGCCACCTCGACACGGGCGCCGCCCTGCCGCGCGCACTGTTCGACAAGATGCTGGCAGCGAAGAATTTCCATTCCGGGCTCGCTACCTTGCGCCAGATCGAGTTTGCGCTGTTCGACATGCACCTGCACTTCGACTTCGAGGCCGACGCGGGGCGCACGGCGCTCGAACTGCTCGAGCAGGTTCGCGCCAAGGTTGCGGTGCTGAAGCCGCCCGTCTACAACCGCTTCCCGAACAACTTTTCGCACATTTTCGGCGGCGGGTACGCGGCAGGCTACTACAGCTACAAGTGGGCCGAGGTGCTGTCGGCCGACGCGTACAGCCTGTTCGAGGAAAACGGCGTGCTGGATCCGGCCACCGGCGCGCGTTTTCGCGACGAGGTACTCGCGGTGGGGGGCGCCCGACCCGCTGCGGAGTCTTTCCGCGCCTTCCGCGGCCGCGATCCGCAGGTGGACGCTCTGCTGCGCCACAATGGTATGATTTCCGCATGAAATACCTGCCTCCCGCCATCGCCCTGGGCTTGGCGTTCGCGCTGGGGGCAGCGCATGCGCAGCAGCTTTATCGCTGGACGGATTCGACCGGCCGCGTGCACGTCACGGACACTCCGCCTCCCGCAAGCGCGCGCACGGTCGAACGGAAGAATTTCGGCGGCAGCGGGCTGGGAAACAGCCAGCTCCCTTTCGCGCTGAGAAAGGCGATGCAGGACGCGCCGGTCACGTTGTATACGTCTCCATCGTGCAAGGATCCCTGCAGTCAGGCGCGCGCGGCGCTCAACGGGCGCGGTGTGCCGTTCAAGGAAGTCGTGGTGTGGAATCCGGAGACCAACGCGGAGCTGCAGCGCGTCTCAGGCGCTCGCCAGGTCCCGACGCTGACGGTCGGCAGCGAGGTGCAGAAGGGTTTCTCGCAGAACGCGTTCGACGGCGCGCTCGACGTCGCCGGCTACCCGAAGGCCGGCGTGCTGCCGGCACGCAAGCAGGCCGCGCCGCAGGTGCCGCAAAAGGCTGGCGGATCCTCCAGCTCCGACGAATCAGAGCAAGAACCCCTCGGCCCCTACGCACCGCGCTTCAGCAACGGGCACAAGTAAGCTCCGTCGCGGCATGAAGCTCGCGACCTGGAACGTCAACTCGCTCAAGGTCCGACTCCAGCACCTCACCGACTGGCTCGCGCAGACCAGGCCCGACGTGGTCTGCCTGCAGGAGACCAAGCTGGAGGACGGGAAATTCCCCGCCGCCGAGATCGAGGCAGCCGGCTACCGGGCATCGTTCTGCGGGCAGAAGACCTACAACGGAGTGGCCATCCTCGCCTCGGCGCCGATCGAAGAAGTCTCGAGCGGTATCCCTGGTTTCGCCGACGAGCAAAAGCGCGTCATCGTCGGCACCGTCGGTGGGGTGCGCGTCGTCTGCCTGTACGCGCCGAACGGGCAGGCCGTCGGCAGCGAAAAGTACGTGTACAAGCTGCGTTGGTATGCCGCCCTGAAGCGGTGGCTGACCGGCGAGTTCGCCCGCCATCCGCGCCTGGCCGTCCTTGGTGACCTCAACGTCGCGCCGGAAGACCGCGACGTGCACGATCCCGAGGCGTGGCAGGGGCAGGTGCTGGTGTCGGACGCGGAACGCGCCGCGTTCCGCGAGCTGCTGGAGCTGGGCCTCAAGGACAGCTTTCGCCTTTTCGATCAGCCTGAAAAATCCTTCTCCTGGTGGGACTACCGGATGATGGGGTTCCGGCGCAACGCGGGATTGCGGATCGACCACATCCTGCTCTCGCCCGAGCTGGCCGCCGGCTGCAAGTCATGCGCGATCGACAAGGCGCCGCGCAAGCTCGAGCGCCCGTCGGACCACGCCCCGGTCACGGTCGATCTGGGCCAGTAGGCATGAGCTTCGCGTCCCACCATCCCCCGCCCAGGGCGACGAATAGCTGCGCGGTGTCCTGCAGGCGCTGCGCCTGCGCCCGGACCGACCCCAGCAGCGCCTGCTGGTAGGCGCGCTCTGCGCTGATCAGCTGCAGGACGTCGGACTTGCCCGCGGCGTAGCTTTCGCGCTGCAGGGCGAGCGCGGCGCTCGCACTGTCGCTGAGCTGGCGCTGGGCGTCCACCAGCTCGGCGTCGTGTGCGAGCGACTGCAGCGTATCGGCAACCTGCTGCAATCCCCCTAGCACAGTCTGCTCGTAGGTCGCGAGCGAGGCCCTGTAGGTGTTGATTGCCGCGCGCCGCTGTGCGCGCAGGGTTCCCCCGTGCAGGATCGGGGCGCTCAAGTCGGCCGCAAGGCTCCAGAAACGGTTGGCGCTGCGCAGCAGCGAGCCGGTGTCGGGCGACTGCTGCCCGAGGGTCGCCGAGAGGGTGATATCCGGATAAAGCCTGGCGGAGGCGATGCCGATCGCGGCGCTGTCGGCGTGCAGCCGGGCCTCGGCCGCGAGGATGTCCGGGCGCTGGCGCGCAAGCGCCGAGGGCAGGCTCAGCGGCAGCTCGCGCGGCAGGGCGAAGTCCGCGAGGGTGAACTCCGGCGGCGACCACGCCGCCGGCGCGCGCCCGGTGAGGACGACGAGCGCGTTGCGGGCGCTGGCGAGCTGCTGGCGCAGGCCGGGCAGCGCCGTACGGTCGCTGGCGAGCTGCGTCTCGGCGGTCAGCACGTCGGTGCGCGGCACCTTGCCGGCGTCGTACTTGAGGCGCACCAGCTCCAGGTTGCGCTCGTCGTCAGCGACGACCTGATCGGTCGCCTGCAGCTGGGCGCGCAGCGAGGCGATGCTGATCGCCTGGGTGGCTACCTGGCCGGTGAGCGTGAGGTATGCCGCCGCGAGCTCGTAGCCTTGCTGCTCGGCGAGCGCTTCCTGCTGCTCGACGCCGCGCGCCGTGGCGCCGAACACATCCGGCGCGTAGCTCGCGGTGGCGCCGACCGTATAGAGGTTCCCGCTGCTGCGGCGCCGCTCCGCGCTCGCCGACGCGTCGAGCTGCGGCCAGTAGCCGCCGCGCGCCGCCAGCACCTCTTCCCGCGCCGCCGCCAGCGTCGCGCGCGCCGCGGCAATCGTCCGGCTGCCGTCGATGGCGGAGCTCAGTAGCGCGTTCAGCGAGCGCGAGCGGAACAGCTCCCACCATTGGGCGGGAACGCGCTGACCCGGCTGCACGCGCTGGGACTCCGCACCGGTCGAAGAAGCGATCTCCGCCGGCAAGGGCGTCGCGGTATAGCGCTCGCCTTCGGGCGCGGGCGGGCGCTCGAAGTTCGGGCCGACCGCGCAACCCGACAGCACGAGCAGGAGGAGACAAGCGCGCTTCATCGCATCCTACTCGTAGCGCAGCGCCTCGATGGGATTGAGCATCGAGGCGCGGCGCGCCGGGTAATAGCCGAAGAACACGCCGACCACGGCCGAGAACAGGAACCCGCCGACGATCGCCGCCGGCGAAAGCAGCGTCGGCCAGCCCGCCACCACCGAGACGAGCTGCGAAATCACGACCCCCACCAGGACGCCGGCGAGGCCGCCGATGCCGCTCAGCAGCACCGCCTCGACCAGGAACTGCAGCAGCACGTGCACGCGGCGCGCGCCGATCGCCATGCGGATGCCGATCTCGCGCGTGCGCTCGGTGACCGACACGAGCAGGATATTCATGATCCCGATGCCGCCGACGATGAGCGAGATCGAGGCGACCGCGGCGAGGAGCAGCGCGAGGATGCGGCTGCTGCCCTCCATCGCCTGGGTGATGTCGCTGATGTTGCGCACGTCGAAATCCTGCGTCTGACCTGGCTGGATGTCGTGCCGCCGCAGCAGGATCTGGGTGATCTGCTGCTTGGCCAGCGGCACCTCAGCGGTGCTGCGCGCCTGCACGTACAGGATGTTCACGTAGCCGGTCAGCTTGGGCGTGATGCCGAAAGGGTTGGGCGGGGTGACATAGATCGTCGTGCCCGATTGGGGGCGAGCGGTGCTGGGCGCAGCCACGCCGAGCACCTTGCGCTCGGCGGTGGTGAACGGGATGTAGACGACGTCGTCCTGATCGCTGCCATAGCCAGACTGGCCTTTCGCCTCGAGCAGACCGATGACCTCCATCGGCACGTTCTTGATGAGGATGGTCGCGCCGATGGGGTTCTCGTGCTCCCCGAACAAGTTCTGGAAGACAGTCTGGCCGATCAGGCAGACGCGCGCCGCGTCGACCTCGTCCTGCTCGATCATGGTGCGCCCGGCGGCCACCGGCCAGTTGCGGATCTCGAAATAGCTCGGGTTGACGCCCTGCACGCTCGTGGTCCAGTTCTTGTCGCCGTATTGCAGCTGGCCGAGCTGGCGTATCTGGTAGGCCACCCTGGCCACCGACGGCGCGTCGCGCCGGATCGCTTCGCCGTCTGCGACCGTCAGCGTCGAGGCGCTGCCAAAGCCGGCACGCACTCCGCTCGCCGTCGTCGCCCCCGGCCGCACAATCAGCAGGTTTGTGCCCAGGCTCTCGATGCGCTGCGCGACCGCGGCGCTCGCGCCCTGGCCGACAGCGACCATCGCGATCAGTGCAGCGACGCCGATGAAGATGCCGAGCATCGTCAGCGCCGAGCGCATCTTGTTGCGGGCGATCGCGCGGGCCGCGACCATCAGCGCCATGCGCACGAACGACAGGTCGAGCTTGGAGTCGGCGGGGCCCTCAGGGGCTGGCGCGGCCGCAGCGGGCGCGGGCCCGCGCGCGGGGCTCGCGGCATTGCGCTCGTCGGACACGATGGCGCCGTCGCGCATCGTTACCACGCGGTCGGCGAACGCCGCCATGTCGGGCTCGTGCGTCACCAGGACGACCGTGAGACCGTGATCCCGGTTAAGGGCCTGGATCGTGGCCATGATGTCGTTCGCGGTCTTGGAGTCGAGATTGCCGGTCGGCTCGTCGGCGAGCAGGATGGCGGGGTCGTTCACCAGCGCGCGCGCAATCGCGACGCGCTGCTGCTGGCCGCCGGAGAGCTGGCTTGGGGAGTTGCGCTCGCGCCCCTCCAGCCCCAGGGCGCGCAGCACTTCCTTCGCGCGCGCCGCGCTCTCGGCGTAGCGGCCCGTGTAGAGCAGCGGCAGCGCCACGTTTTCCTGGGCGCTGGTACGCGCGAGCAGGTTGAAGTTCTGGAACACGAAACCGATGCGGCGGCTGCGCACCTGCGCGAGCGCGGGCTCGTCCTGCTCGGTGACGTCGACGCCCTCGAGCAGGTAGCGCCCGCCGCTCGGACGATCCAGGCAGCCGAGGATGTTCATCAGCGTCGACTTGCCGGAGCCCGAGGCGCCCATGATGGCCACGAACTCGCCGTGCTCGATCGTAAGGCTCACCCCGTGCAGGGCGTGCACCTCGAGGTCGCCGAGGCGGTAGACCTTGGTGAGGTCGCGGACCTCGATGACTGGATTGGACAAGGCGTCCGGGCTCCGGCCGCTCACAATCGGAACGGCGTGCGCGCGGGACGGCGCGCGGCCGCTGCGCCCGCGGTGCTCTCGTCGGTTATGACCGCGTTCCCGTGCGCGAGCTCGCCACCCGTGATTTCCGCCCAGGTGCCGTCCTCGAGGCCCACGGTGACCGGCACCGCGACCGGCTGGCCCGCCTTCAGAATCCAGACCCGGGGTTCCCGCCGCGCGCCACGGGGGACCTTGCCGCGGGCGGCGGGCGAACCCTGGGGCTCGAAGCGCAGGGCCTGCGCCGGCACCCTCAGCACGTCGTTGCGCTCCTCGGTGACGATTTTGGCGTTGGCGGTCATGCCGGGCAGCAGCAACCGCTCGGGATTGTCGACGCCGATCACCGCATCGTAGGTGACGACGTTCTGCACCGTGATCGGCGCCTGGCGGACCTCCGTCACGCGTCCCTCGAAAGTCTTCTTCGGATAGGCCTCGACCGTGAAGCTCGCCCGGTCTCCGACCTTGACCCGCCCAATATCGGATTCGCTGACGTTGGTATCGACCTGCATCTTGGTCAGGTCTTTCGCGATCAGGAATAAGGTGGGCGTCTGGAAGCTCGCCGCTACCGTCTGCCCGACGTCAACATTGCGGGAGACCACGATGCCGTCGACCGGTGAAACGATGTCCGTGTAGTCCAGATTCACCTGAGCGCCCTCGAGCGCCGCCTGGCGCTGCGCGATGGTCGCTTCGTCGAGCTTGACCTGGGCGGCGGCTTGCTCATAAGCGCTCTTGTCGGCATCGACGGTTTCCTGCGACACGATGCCGCGCACGACCAGGCCGCGGTCGCGCTCGTAGTTGAGCTTGGCGTAGGCGAGGCCCGCCTGATCCTTCGCGAGCTGGGCCTTGGCCGTGGCCAGGTTTGCCTTGGCTTGCGCGAGCGCGACGTCGTAGGTGCGCGGATCGATCTTGGCGCACAGCTGGCCCGCCTTCACCTTTGTGTTGTAGTCGCAGTAGAGTGCCTTGATCGGCCCCGACACGTAGGAGCCGACCTGAACGGTCACCACCGGGTTGACCGAGCCCGTGGTAACGACCGTGCGGACGACGTCGCCCTTGGCCGCGAGCGTCGTAACGTAGGTAGGCGCCGCGGGCTTATCTAGCAGCCGCCAAGCCACGCCTGCGCCGACCGCGACCACGATCACCACGGACACGAGCAGCCAGCGCATCTTCATCTGATGGTCTCTTCGGGCAACGGTTCAAAGCATGCTAGGGATGACGGCGAGCGGCTTGACCCTCGTCAAGCGCGGGTCGCGCCGACCGAACCTTAGCCTCGGGACGCGCAATCGCCGGTAAAGGCAATGTAAAGCTACGTAAAGCAACCGGCGCGCGGACTGGATAGAATGCCGCAGGAGCCGCAATGGTACCGGCCGCGAACATCGGCAAGCTTGGGTTCAGACGCTGGCACGAGCGCCAGCTTCTGGAGGGCCATGTCTGGCTCGCCACCGGCCTGCTCTGCGCGGTCGCGGTGGGCGTGCTGCTGGAAGCCGTCAGCTTCCATGGGCCGCTGCTCGAGCGTCTGGCCACCCTAGCCACCGCGTTCGCCGCGGGGCTGATCGCCTGTTACGCGTTCAGCGCCTATGCGCGCATCATTGCGCGCGCCCAGCGTCTCGCCGACCACTCGACCTGTACCCGCTGCGGCAGCTATGGCCGCTACGCGCTCGTCGCCGCTTCAAGCGAATCGATGCGCGTGCGCTGCCGCGGGTGCAGCCACGAGTGGCTGATCGGCTAGTCGATCAGGTCGTACGCAGGAAGCGTCAGGAACTCGACGTAGTTGTCGTCCGCGGTGATCCGCTCGAACAGCTTTGCGCCTTCTTCGTACTTGCCCGCGGCGTAGGCGTCGTCGCCGAGATAGGTCCTGACCTTCGGCAGTTCCTCGCCGAGCAGCGTCTGGAACAGCTCCTTGGTGACTTTGCGGCCGTCGTCGAGATTGCCCTTGTCGCTGCGGATCCATTGCCAGATCTGCGAGCGCGAAATCTCGGCCGTGGCGGCGTCTTCCATCAGGTTGAACACCGGCACGCAGCCGTTGCCCGCGAGCCAGGCGCCGAGGTACTGGATGCCGACGTTGATGTTGTTGCGCAGACCGGCTTCGGTGATGGGCGCATCGGGCCGGAAATCGAGCAACTCCTTGGCCGTCACCGTCACGTCCGGACGCTGCTTGCCGTACTGGTTGGGCTGCGGCATGTGCTGATCGAATACTTCCTTGGCCACCGGCACCAGGCCGGGGTGCGCCACCCAGGTGCCGTCGCAGCCGTCGGTCACCTCGCGCAGCTTGTCCTGGCGGACCTTTTCCAGTGCCGCCTCGTTCGCCGCCGGATCGTTCTTGATCGGGATCTGCGCCGCCATGCCACCCATCGCGGGCGCGCCGCGGCGGTGGCAGGTCTTCACCAGCAGCAACGCATAGGCGCGCATGAACGGCGCGGTCATCGTCACCTGGGCGCGGTCGGCCAGGCAGAAATGCTCGTTGGAGCGGAACTTCTTGATGCAGGAAAAGATGTAGTCCCAGCGGCCGATATTGAGGCCCGCCGAGTGATCTTTCAGCTCCCACAGGATTTCGTCCATCTCGAATGCAGCCAGCACCGTCTCGATCAGGACAGTGGCCTTGATCGTACCGTGCTTGATGCCGAGGTCTCCCTGCGCCATGACGAAGATGTCGTTCCACAGCCTCGCCTCGAGGTGCGACTCCATCTTCGGCAGGTAGAAATACGGGCCGCTGCCGCGCGCGAGCAGCTCCTTCGCGTTGTGGAAGAAGTACAGCGCAAAGTCGAAGATGCCGCCCGACAGAGGCTTGCCGTCGACAAGCACGTGCTTTTCGTTCAGGTGCCAGCCGCGCGGGCGCGGGATCAGCACCGCAGTCTTTTCGTTTAGCCGGTAGCTCTTGCCGCCTTGCTCCAGCGTGATGCTTCGGCGCACAGCGTCGCGCAGATTGATCTGCCCGTCGACCATGTTGAACCAAGTCGGGCAGTTCGCATCCTCGAAGTCGGCCATGAAAGTCGAGGCGCCGGAATTAAGCGCGTTGATCACCATCTTGCGGTCGGTCGGACCGGTGATCTCGACGCGGCGATCGAGCATGTCGGCGGGCTGCGGCGCAATGGTCCACTCGGAGCCCCGCACCTTGGCCGTTTCGGGCAGGAAATCCGGCAGTTTTCCTGCGTCGAACGTGGTTTGCCGCGCTGCGCGGCGGGCGAGCAATTCCTGACGGCGCGGCTCGAAAGCCCGGTGCAGCTTGGCAACGAATGCGAGCGCTTCCGGCGTCAAAATCTGCGCGAACTCGGCCGTTATCGGCGCTGAGACCGACAGGCCCTTTGGGAGCTGATTAGACGTGTTCATGTAAGCATTTTATGCACAGGAATTGCGCGTCGCAACATGAAATCGGCGCGCAAGCGGAGTAGGCTCTCTCAGTTAGCGGGTTGGTATTTCATAATACGAAATACCCGCGAACAAAAGGAGGAGGCTTCCATGTCCAAAACCTATCGGGTTCTGATCCTCGGCGCTTCTTACGGTTCGCTGTTGGCGACCAAACTGCTGCTCGCGGGGCACACGGTCAAGCTGGTTTGCCTGCCGCAAGAAGCCGACTTGATCAATCGCGAGGGCACCCGGGTGCGGATGCCCGTAAAAGGCCGGGAAGGACTGGTCGAGGTGGACTCACGCAAGCTGCCGGGCAAGTTGTCGGCCGATGGGCCGGGCGCAATCCGGCTGGCCGATTACGATCTGGTAGCCCTGGCGATGCAGGAGCCTCAATTCGGGTCGCCGGGCGTGCGCGAGCTGATGCAGGCGATCGCGAAGACCAAGCTGCCCTGCATGTCGATCATGAACATGCCCCCGCTGCCTTACCTGGCGCGCATCCCCGGTGTGTCGGTGGAAGCGTGCAAGCCCTGCTATACCGATCCGACGGTCTGGGACGGCTTCGAGCCGGGTCTGGTGACGCTGTGCAGCCCGGACCCGCAGGCATTTCGTCCACCCGAGGAAAAGGTCAACGTCCTGCAGGTCAGATTGCCGACCAACTTCAAGTCGGCGCGCTTCGAGTCCGATGCCCACACTGCGGTCCTGCGCGAGCTCGAGGCCGGCATCGAGGCGGCCCGCTTCGATACCGGCTCGGAAAAGCTCGAGCTGCCGGTGAAGCTGAAGGTGCACGACTCGGTATTCGTGCCGCTTGCGAAATGGGCGATGCTCATGGCCGGCAACTACCGCTGCATCACGAAGGACGGCATGCGCCCGATTCGCGAGACGGTGCATAGCGACCTGAACGCGGCACGCGCGGTGTACGACTGGGTAGTGGAGCTGTGCAAGTCGCTCGGCGCGGACGCGAAGGATATGGTGCCGTTCGAGAAATATGCCGCCGCAGCCCAGGGACTTGCGAGCCCGTCTTCGGCCGCACGCGCCCTCTACGGCGGCGCGCCCAATATCGAGCGCGTCGATATGCTGGTGAAGATCATTGCCGCGCAAAAGGGCCTGCGCTCGGCGGCGATCGACGAGGTCGTGACGCTGGTCGACGCGCAGCTGGCGGTCAACCGGCGCGCCTCCGGGAGATAGGCGGGGCGGCTACTTTTCGCCCTCGGCGGGGCTCTCGATGCCGAGCTCCTGGATCTTGCGCGTGATGGTATTGCGCCCCATGCCGAGCAGATTGGCCGCCTCGATGCGGCGCCCGCCGCTGTGCGCAAGCGCTCTGACGATCAACGAGCGCTCGAACTGACGGCCCAAGGCCTCGAGAATGCCGGTCTCGCCGCGCGCAAGTCGCCGCTCGACCTCCTGTCCCAGCGCCTCGAGCCAGTCGGCCGCCGCCGCGGTGGCGGTCTGAGCACGGAACTCCGCCGGCAGGTCGCCGAGGTCGATCGTCTGCCCAGGCGCCATCACGGTCAGCCAGTGGCAAAGATTCTCGAGCTGGCGCACGTTGCCCGGAAAGTCGAGTCTTGCCAGATGTTCGACGACCGCGTCCGACGGGCGCTTGGGCTCGATGCCGAGCTGCTTCGCGCTGCGCGCGAGGAAATGCCGCGCCAGCAGCGGGATATCCTCGCTCCGCTCGCGCAGCGCCGGCATGCGGATCCGGATCACGTTCAGGCGGTGGTAAAGGTCCTCCCTAAAGCTGCCATCGCGCACGCGGGTTTCGAGGTCCTGATGGGTCGCGGCGATGATCCGCACGTTCGCCTTGATCTGCTGGTGGCCCCCAACCCGGTAAAAGCTCCCGTCTGATAGCACGCGCAACAGCCGGGTTTGCAGCTCCGCGGGCATGTCGCCGATTTCGTCCAGGAACAGGGTTCCGCCTTCGGCCTGCTCGAATCTGCCCCGGCGCTGCTGCTGCGCGCCCGTGAAGGAGCCGCGCTCATGGCCGAAAAGCTCCGATTCGAGCAAGTCCTTGGGCATCGCCGCCGTGTTGATCGCCACGAACGGCTTGGCGGCACGCGCACTATGTCGGTGCAGGGCCCGCGCGACCAGTTCCTTGCCGCTGCCCGACTCCCCGGTGATCAGCACGGTCGCACTCGAATGCGCGAGCCGTCCGATCGCCCGGAAAACCTCCTGCATCGCCGGCGCCTGGCCGAGGATTTCCGGCAGGGCCACGTCCGGCTCGAGCGACGCGGCTTCGCGCTGGCTTTCCTCGAGCGCGCGCCGGATCAGCTCGATGGCCTGGTCGACATCGAACGGCTTGGGAAGATATTCGTAGGCGCCGCCCTGGAAGGCGGCCACCGCCGATTCGAGATCCGAGTAGGCGGTCATGACGATGACCGGAACTTCCGGGTGGTCCCGCTTCACGGTCTGTAGCAGTTCCAAGCCCGAGGGACCCGGCATGCGGATGTCCGATACGAGCACGTTCGGCGCGCCGTCGCGCAGGGCATCGAGCGCCTCCTGCGCCGATCCGAACGAGGCATGCGCGATGCCCTCGCGGCTAAGCGCTTTTTCGAACACCCAACGGATGGAGCGATCGTCGTCGACGATCCAGACAGGCTTCATTTACCGGGTCTCTTGCAAGGATCAGGCCAACGGCAGAAGAATCGTGAACACCGTGCGGCCGGGGCGGCTGTCGCACTCGATCACACCGCGGTGGTACTGAACATAAGTCTGGGCCAACGACAGGCCGAGACCGCTGCCGCCGTCGCGCCCCGAAACCAAGGGGTTGAAGATCCGCTCCCGAATCTGTTCTACCACCCCCGGGCCGTCGTCGATGATCTGTAATTCTAGGGCCAACCGGTAGCGATGCCGAACGATCGTGATCTGTCGTACTGCCCGGGTTCGAAAAGTGATGCCTCCCCCTTTTCCTCCGTCATTCCCTTTGGAAGTGAGTGCTTGCGCAGCGTTACGTGCGATATTCAGCACCACCTGGATCAACTGCTCTTTGTCCCCCTGAATGTCGGGCACGCTGGGATCGTAATCCCGGTAGATCTGGACGCCCGATGAAAACTCGGCCAGGAGCAGGCTCCGCACCCGTTCGAGCACCTCGTGGATGTTGACCGGCCCGACGCGCGGTGCGCGGTGCGGGGTCAGCAGCCGATCCATCAGTGCCTGGAGGCGGTCGGCCTCCTTGATAATGACTTGCGTGTATTCCTTGAGATAGGGCTTGTCGAGCTCGCGCTCGAGCAACTGCGCGGATCCACGCAATCCGCCGAGCGGATTCTTGATCTCGTGCGCGAGATTGCGGATCAGCTCGCGGTTGGCCTGTTGCTCGGAGACCATCCGTTCCTCCCGTGCCAGGCGCAATTGCTGCTCGATCGGGCGCAATTCGGCAAGCAAGGTCATGCCGGCCGCGTCGATGCGGGTCACGATGCACGAAAGCGGCAGAGGTTCGCGCCCCGGACGGATGTAGGTCACGACCTGGGCAGAGTAGTCCCAATGCGTGTTGAGCGCTTCGCCGAGGGTGCGCTGGATCTCCGCGGTCTCGGCGAAGAGGCCGGGAAAAGGCTGCCCGATCATCGACCGGGCACCGGTGTCGAGCAGACTCTCGGCGGCAGGGTTGGCGTAGCGCACGACGAAACCCTCATCGAGCGCCACGACAGCGGTGGCGAGCAGATCCAGACCCGCGAATCCGGTGCTCACCACGGGGCCCCGCCAACGCTCACTTGTACAGGTTTCGCAGCTCGCGCTTCAACGCCTCGACGTTCTTCTGATGGAGATCGACGTTGTCCTTGTAGGGCTGCAGCCGCTCCAGCACCCTCGCGTAGTTCTTTTCGTTGCCGTAGCGGACCGACTGCTGCGCCTCGAGCGCCTGCTGCGCCTTTTCGAGCAGACCCTCCTCGCGCGCAAGTTCTTTCTCCAGGATCTCGCGCTGTCGCTCCTTGGCGGAGGCGCGGTCCGCGGACGACTCCTTCGGGAAACCTCGCGGTGCCGGCTTGGCGGCGGCCTTCGGTGCCGGAACTACGTTGATCTCTTTGCTCACCACGGTGCATTTCTTGCCCCGCGTATCGCGCGGATCGTTGGTGTACAGCGGGCTCGTCTTGCCCGGGATCTCGCAACGGTACATGTCCGCGTGCGCAGCGCCGGCGGCGAGGCCGAGCGCGAGTAGCGCGAACACCGTGTTGCGGAGCATGGTCGAGAAGCCGCGTTAATTGGATGCGATAAGTCTATGCCACGAAAGCGACTTTTAGCAATCCAAAAATGCACGAAGGACGGAGCCTGCACCCCGTCCTTCGAACAACGCATGAGTCGCGCGCCGACTTACGAGCTGTAGTACATGTCGAACTCGAGGGGATGCGTGGTCATGCGGAAGCGCGTGACCTCTTCCATCTTGAGCTCGATGTAAGCATCGATCAGATCGTCGTCAAACACGCCGCCCTTGGTGAGGAACGCGCGGTCCTTGTCCAGGTTGCCGAGCGCCTCCTCTAGCGAAGCGCACACGTTCGGCACCTTTTTGCGTTCCTCCGGGGGCAGGTCGTACAGGTTCTTGTCGATCGGGTCGCCGGGGTGGATCTTGTTCTGCACCCCATCCAGGCCGGCCATCAGTAGCGCGGCAAAGGCCATGTAAGGATTTGCAGTCGGATCGGGAAACCGGACCTCGACCCGACGGCCCTTCGGATTCGGCACGTGCGGAATGCGGCAGGAGGCAGAACGGTTGCGCGCCGAGTACGCCAGGTTTATCGGCGCCTCGAAGCCCGGGACCAGCCGCTTGTACGAATTGGTGCCGGGGTTGGTGATCGCGTTCAGCGCGCGCGCATGCTTGATGACGCCGCCGATGTAGAACAACGCGAACTCCGACAGGCCGGCGTAACCGTTGCCGGCGAACAGGTTCTGGCCGCCTTTCCAAACCGACTGGTGCACGTGCATGCCGGAACCGTTGTCCCCCACGACCGGTTTGGGCATGAATGTCGCCGTCTTGCCGTAGGCGTGGGCGACGTTCCACACCGTGTACTTCAGAATCTGCATCCAGTCTGCGCGCTGCACCAGCGGTGCGAAGCGGGTGCCGATCTCGTTCTGCCCCGCCGCGGCAACTTCGTGGTGGTGCACCTCGACCTCCACGCCCTGCTGCTCGAGCGCGAGGCACATCGCGTTGCGCACGTCCTGCAGGGAGTCGACCGGGGGGACCGGAAAGTAGCCGCCCTTGACCGGGGCACGGTGACCCATGTTGCCCGACTCGTAATCGGTGCCGGTGGACCAGGGTGCTTCCTCCGACTTGATCTTGACGAAGGAGCCCGACATGTCGATCGACCAGGTCACGCCGTCGAAAATGAAGAACTCAGGCTCAGGGCCGAAGTACGCCGTGTCGCCCATCCCGCTCGACTTGAGGTAAGCCTCGGCACGTTTGGCCACCCCGCGCGGGCAACGGCTGTAGGGCTTGCCGTCGGAAGGTTCGATCACGTCGCAGTTCAGGTTGAGGACTGCCTCGTCGGTGAACGGGTCCAACCGCGCTGTCCCCGGGTCGGGCATCAACAGCATGTCGGACGCCTGGATCCCCTTCCAACCGGCGATCGAGGAGCCGTCGAAGGCGTGCCCGCTCTCGAACTTGTCCTTGTCGAAGTACTTCGATGGCACCGAGACGTGCTGCTCCTTGCCTTTGGTATCCGTGAAGCGGAGGTCGACGAATTTCACCTCCTTGTCCTTGAGCATCTTCAAGACGTCATCGGGCGTCATCGCCATCTTCGAATCTCCTGAGTGGGTCTGTGGTCTGTGAAGTGAGCGCGGGCCGGAGCCTCCGACCGAACGCGTCGAAATGAGCAGTTTTCGTGCCTATTTGTCGCTGCCTCGATCTCTCTCATGGGGCGAGGCGAATCCGCCGCATTTTACCCAAGCCCCATGCCCAATGCTGGTGCATTTTAGGCCGCTTTGCACCGCGCCGGTGCAGAGGATGCAGGCTTTTCGAAGTTTATATAATGCGGCGCAGCCATGGCCAACATCGAATCGATAAAAGCTGCGGCGCGCGAACGCGCTGCGCACCTCAAGCTCCCCTATGCGGGCGCCCTGCTGCCCGACGAGGCCCACGCGCTGATGCAGGCGGGCGCGCGGCTCGTCGACGTCCGGACCCAGGCCGAGCTGTACTGGGTCGGCCGGGTTCCCGGCGGCCTGCCCGTCGAGTGGAACACCTATCCCGGGAGCCAGCGAAATCCCCTCTTCCTCGAGCAACTGGCTGAGCTGGTCGACCGCAACGAGCCGGTCATGTTCCTCTGCCGCTCGGGGGGACGCTCGCACGACGCCGCGATTCTCGCTACCCAAGCCGGATTTCTCGAGTGCTACAACGTGCTAGAGGGGTTCGAAGGCGACAAGGACGCCCTCCAGCACCGTAACAGCGTCGGCGGATGGCGTGTCGCCGGTCTGCCCTGGATCCAGGCCTAGCCGGCGCTCCAGTTCACCACGCCGCCGTAGGCGGTCGCGAGGACCACGACGCCGAACGCGATCCGGTACCACGCGAACGGCTTGAAGTCGTGCGTTGCGACGTAACGAATCAGCCAGCGCACGCAGACGATCGCCGCCACGAACGCGGCCCCGAAACCGACCGCGAGCATGCCCAGATCGGCGCTCGAAAACAGCGCACGGTGCTTGATGAAATCGTAGCCCCCCGCGGCCAGCAGCGTCGGCACGGCGAGAAAGAACGAGAATTCGGTAGCCGCCTGGCGCGAAAGGCCGAACAGCATGCCGCCGATGATGGTCGCCCCAGAGCGCGAAGTGCCGGGGATCAAGGCAAAGGCCTGGGCGAAGCCGACCTTGAGCGCGTCCTTCCAGGTCATGTCGTCGACGCGCTCGACGCGCACGCAGTGGTTGCGCCGCTCAGCCCACAGGATCACCAGCGCGCCGACGACGAAAGCGATCGCCACGGGCACCGCCTTGAACAGGTGCGCCTTGATGGCGTGCTCGAACGCAAGGCCGAGCACCGCGGCAGGCGTAAAGGCGATCGCCAGGTTGAACACGAAGCGCCGCGCCGCCGGGTCGCTGCGGAAGCCGCCGAGGGCGTGCACGAAGCGGCGCCGGTATTCCCAGACAATGGCGAGGATCGCGCCGGTCTGGATGACGATCTCGAATACCTTCGCCTTCGGTCCGTCGAAGCCGATCAGGTCTCCGGTCAGGATAAGGTGCCCGGTGCTCGAGATGGGAAGAAACTCGGTGAGCCCCTCCACGATGCCGAGGACCAAGGCATGGACCAGCGAGGCTTCTGCCATTGCCGTCAGCGCTCCGAGAGCCTCTGATTGGCGGCAGTCAGCCGGTCGATCAGGATGCGCATGAACGCCTTGTTGAATTGCACCTGGCAGGCGTCGCTCGCCGCCATCAGCGCCTCGGCCTTGATTTCCAGCACCAGCACCGGCGTGCGCGCGCGGATCGTGGTATTGCGCAGCGATGTCTCGCCCGAGAAATAAAGCATCTCGCCGAAGCAGTCTCCCGATTGGAGCGTGCTGAGAAGACGCCCCGCACGCGTCACCTCGACCTCGCCGTCCACCAGAACGTAGAAGCTCTCGGCGCGCTCGCCCTCCTCGATGATCACCGTTTCGGCAGGCAGGCGCTGCCAGCTCGCGGTGCGCAGCGCTTCCCAAATCTCCACTTCGCGGAAGTCGCGGAAGAACGCAAGGTTTCGGAGCATGTGAAACTTGCGCGTGTCCGACAACTCCTCGCGCGGCGCCTCTAGGTTCCGCACGAGGCCCGCCAAGTCCTTGCCGAAATCGATCCAGCTCTGATAACGCACCGCGAGGTCTTTCTGCAGGGCACGCGACACGATCGCTTCGGCCGCCTCGGGCAGGTCCTGCCGAAGCGAGCGCAGCGCCGGCGAGCGGTGATTGACGATCTGGTACATCAGGCTCGCGTGCGAAGTGGCGACGAACGGCAGGCGCCCGGTGAGCAGCTGGAACATCACCACTCCCAGCGAATAGATGTCGGTCTGATGCGTCAGCGGCTCGTCCGAGAGCTGCTCGGGCGACATGTACGCGGGCGAGCCGACGTTGCGCAGATTGGTGTGCGTCGCGTCCGCCAGAATCGCGACGCCGAAATCCGATAGCTTCACGTCGAACGCGCGTGTCACCAGGATGTTCGCCGGCTTGATGTCGCGGTGGATCACGCCCTGCCGGTGCGCGTACTCGAGCGCCCGGCTCGCCTTGAATACCACTTCAACCACCTTCTCGAGCGGCAACAAGGCGTCGGCCGCGGTGAACTGCCCCAGCGTGCCGCCCTCCACGTACTCCATGACGATGTAGCTGTAGTCGCGCTCGACCGCGGCGTCGAGCAGGGACACAATGTGCGGGTGCTGCAGCTTGCCGACCAGCGCCGCCTCGTTCAGGAAGGTATTGCGGCGCTTGGGCGCAGCCAGCCCGCTGTCCTCCCCACCGAGCGTAAACACCTTGACCGCCACTTCGCGTCCGGCAAAGGCGTCGCGACCGAGGTAGACGGTCGCCGATGCTCCGCGGCCGAGCTCGGACAGTACGGTGTATTTGCCGATGTTTTGCGGCAGGGCGCCCAGTTTCGTCTTCCTTAGATCCGGTCCGCAATGCTACCTCAGCCGGCGCGCATCCGGCCGACCGAAGGCCGCGTATGTAAGGATTGTCGCGGGTGCGCGACGAAGGTGCGGGGACAGGGGTCTCCGCTTATTTCTTTCCGCTCCAGGAGGATTACAGATGGATCAAAAACTCGTCATTCGCAGCGCCATGGCAGGACTGTTCGCACTCGGCACGCTGGGCGTCTTGAGCGCCCATGCCGCCGACCCCAAGGGCATGGAAAAGTGTTTCGGCGTCGCCAAAGCAGGCCACAACGACTGCGGCAGCAACAAGACCGCGCACGCTTGCGCCGGGCAGTCCAAGGTCGACAACGATCCGCACGACTTCAAATACGTCAAGACCGGGACCTGCAAGTCGATGGGCGGGTCGACGATGCCCGGCAAGATGTAATCGGGAGCCTCGGCATGAGATCAGTCGGCGTCGGCTTGCGCGCAGCGCACTACGAGGATTTCCTCGCGCGCAAGCGCGACGTCGGCTGGCTTGAGGTTCACAGCGAGAATTACTTCGGCGCCGGAGGCTACGACCTGCATGTCTTGCACCGTCTGCGCGCCGACTATCCGATCAGCGTGCACGGCGTCGGGCTCGCGCTGGGCTCGGCGGCAGCCGAGGCGCGCGCCCACGTCGCCAAGCTCAAGCGCCTGGTAGACAGCGTCGAGCCTGAGCTGGTGTCGGAGCACCTTTGCTGGGGCCGCGTGCGCGGCCGCCATTTCAACGACCTTCTGCCGCTCCCGTACACCGAAGAGGCGCTCGCGCTGATGGTCGCGCGCGTGTCGCAGTTGCAGGAGACTCTGGGTCGCCGGATCCTGATCGAAAACGTTTCGAGCTATCTCGAGTTCCGCGCCAGCGCGATTCCCGAGGGCGAATTCATCGCCGAGCTGGCGCGGCGCAGCGGCTGCGGCGTGCTGCTCGACGTCAACAACCTGTACGTGAACCAGCTCAACCACGGCGGCGACGCGCTGGCGGCGATGAGCGCGATTGCGCCGGAGTCGGTGGCGGAGATCCATCTTGCCGGACACCTGGTCGCGCCGCACTGCGTGGTCGACACCCACGGCGACCGGGTCGCCGAGCCGGTATGGGCGCTCTACCAGGCGGCGCTGGAGCGCTTCGGAACGGTGCCAACGCTGATCGAATGGGACACCGACATTCCGCCGCTCGAAGTGCTGCTCGAAGAGGCGCAGCGCGCACGCGCGCTGCAGGCGGAGGCCTGCTGTGTCTGAGCTCGGCTCGCTGCAGCAGGCCTTCGGCGCGGCGATCGCGAGCCTCGACAAGGCGGTCGAGTCGACGCCGCTCTTCCGCGGCAGCCCGGACGCGGCGCTCGAGCGCCTAGCAGTGTACCGCGGCAACGTGGTCGGCGCGTGCACCAAGGCGCTCGCCGGCGCCTATCCGATTGTGGCCAAGATCGTCGGCGAATCCTTTTTCGAGGGCCTGGCGCGCGAATACCTGCGCCGCTTCCCCTCGGCGAGCGGCGATCTGAACGAGTTCGGCGCTTCGCTCGCGCAGTTCGTCGCCGCCTTTGCGCATACCCGGGACTTGCCCTATCTGCCGGACGTAGCGCGCATGGAATGGCTCGCGCACCGCGCCTATTACGCGCGCGACACCGCCGCGCCGAACCTGGCGCGCCTCGCCGCAGTAACGGAAAGGCATTACGGCGCGCTGCGCTTCGCGCTCGCGCCGGCCTGCGCCCTGCTCGCCTCGTCCTGGCCGCTGGCGCGCATCTGGGAAGTGCATCAGGACGACTTCGAGGGCGAATTCTCGGTCGACTTCGAAGCGGGACCGGAACGCATCCTGATCTACCGACCGCAGTTCCGGGTGCTGGTCGGCACGCTGTCGGTCGGTAGCTACCGCTTTCTGGAGCGCTGCGGGGCCGGCGCAACCATCGGCGCGGCGCTCGACGCCGCGCTCATCGCCGAGCCCGGCTTCGATCTCGGCGCCGGACTCGCGGCCTGGCTCGGGGCAGGCGTCATCGTCGACGCGGAGGAAAGAGCATGAATTGGTGGAATCGCATCCTCGTCCGGCTCGCATGGCCGACAGCGCTTCTCGACCTCTGGATCCGCTGGGACGTCGCCAGCGCCTTCTTCAGGTCCGGGCTGACCAAGACCGACAGCTGGGACAAGACCGTCTTCCTGTTCCAGGAGGAGTATCACGTCCCGCTGCTGCCGCCCGAAGTGGCGGCCGCCCTCGGTACCTTCGGCGAGCTTTTCTTTCCGCCGCTATTGCTGCTGGGGCTGGCGGGGCGTTTCTCGGCGCTTTCGCTCAGCGTCGTCAACATCGTCGCAGTCATCTCGTACTGGCACGTGCTCGGCAAGAACGAGGCCGCGCTCGCCTCGCACTACTACTGGGGCCTGCTGCTGCTGGTCACGCTGCTGCACGGGCCCGGCAAGCTCTCGCTCGACCACTGGGTCCGGCGCCGAGCCGAGGCCCGCTCAGCCTGACACGAGGCGCCTGATCGCCGGCCAGAACCCGGGGGCCGAATCGGGGTCGCCGTGTGGCGCCCCGGCGAGCACGAGCTTGTGCTTGGGCCCTGCCCACGCCTCGTAGAGGCGCTCGGCGTGAGCGGGCGGGATCAGCTCGTCGTCCTCCGCAATCAGGCACAGCATCGGAACCTCGAGCCGGGGCGCCAACGCGATGGAATCGAAGCGGTGCCTCAGCAGCCACCGCACCGGCAGGTACGGATAGTGGCGCTTGGCCACCGCCAGCAGGCTGTCGTAGGGCGTGACCAGGATGACGCCCGCGAGCGCTCGCCGCGCGGCGAGCGCCACCGCCACCCCGCTGCCGAGGCTGCGCCCGAAAGCGAATACCCGCGCGGGCTTGAGCTCGCGCACGGCATGGTCGTACCAGCGCAGGGCATCGTCAACAAGCTTGGCCTCGGACGGCGATCCCGCGCTCGCGCCGTAGCCGCGGTAATCGGTGAGCAGCCATGCGGCGCCCGGGATTTCGGCTGCGGCCTCGCCGAGCATCGACGAGACTTCCTCGGCGTTGCCGCCGAAGTAGAGCATAAGGTCGGAGCCGGCTCCGAGCTGCCAGGCGTGCAGGCGCGTTCCGTCCGCCGCCTCGAGGAAGACCTGTCTGGCCGCCGGAAAGCCGGCCGCGATCTGGGCGCGGCGTGCATCGTCCAGGGGCTGCGGGTGGAAGATCAGGCGGTCCTGCAGGAAATACAGCAGCAGCGGCAGCGCGACGGCGACCGCTACGAGGACTTTGACGATCGAAGCAATCAACCCTTCTGGTACAGCTCGCCGCCTTTTTTGACGAACTCGACCGACTTCTGCTCCATGCCCTTCTCGACGTAGTCGCGCACGTCCTGCGTGATCTTCATCGAGCAGAAGTGCGGCCCGCACATCGAGCAGAAGTGCGCGAGCTTCGCTCCCTCCTGCGGCAGCGTCTCGTCGTGGAAGTCCTTCGCCGTGTCCGGATCGAGCCCGAGATTGAACTGGTCGGCCCAGCGGAATTCGAACCTCGCCTTGGACAGCGCGTTGTCGCGCACCTGGGCGCCCGGATGCCCCTTGGCGAGGTCCGCCGCGTGAGCGGCGATCTTGTAGGCGATGATGCCGTCCTTGACGTCCTTCTTGTTCGGCAGCCCGAGGTGCTCCTTGGGGGTGACGTAGCACAGCATCGCCGTGCCGTACCAGCCGATCATCGCCGCGCCGATCGCGCTGGTGATGTGGTCGTAGCCCGGCGCGATGTCGGTGGTGAGCGGCCCGAGGGTGTAGAACGGCGCCTCGTCGCAGTACTTGAGCTGCAGCTCCATGTTTTCCTTGATGAGCTGCATCGGCACGTGGCCGGGGCCTTCGATCATGACCTGGCAGTCGTGCTTCCAGGCGATCTTGGTCAGCTCGCCGAGCGTCTTCAGCTCGGCGAGCTGGGCCTCGTCGTTGGCGTCGTAGATCGACCCCGGGCGCAGGCCGTCGCCGAGCGAGAACGACACGTCGTAGGCGGCCATGATCTCGCAGATGTCCTCGAAGTGCGTGTAGAGGAAGCTCTCCTCGTGGTGCGCCAGGCACCACTTGGCCATGATCGAGCCGCCGCGCGACACGATCCCGGTCATGCGCTTGGCGGTCATCGGGATGAAAGGCAGCCGCACGCCGGCGTGGATGGTGAAGTAGTCCACCCCCTGCTCGGCCTGCTCGATCAGGGTGTCGCGGAAGATCTCCCAGGTCAGCTCCTCGGCCTTGCCGTCGACCTTCTCGAGCGCCTGGTAGATCGGCACGGTGCCGATCGGCACCGGCGAGTTGCGCACGATCCATTCGCGCGTCTCGTGGATGTGCTTGCCGGTCGAGAGGTCCATCACCGTGTCGCCGCCCCAGCGGATCGCCCAGGTCATCTTCTCGACTTCCTCGGCGATCGAAGAGCCGAGCGCGGAGTTGCCGATGTTGGCGTTGATCTTCACCAGGAAGTTGCGGCCGATGATCATCGGCTCGGTTTCCGGATGGTTGATGTTGGCCGGGATGATCGCGCGCCCGCGCGCCACCTCGTCCCGCACGAACTCGGGCGTGATGAGCTTGGGCAGGCTGGCGCCGAAAGACTGCCCCGCGTGCTGCGTCTCCAGGCCTGCGACGAGCTTCTGGTTCTCGCGGATCGCGATGAACTCCATCTCCGGCGTGACGATGCCCTTGCGCGCGTAGTGCATCTGCGTCACGCAGCGGCCGCGGCGAGGCCTGCGCTTCAAGTCGAACCTCAGCTCGGCGAGCCTGGGGTCGGCGAGCCGGCCGCGGCCGTACTCGGACGACGGGCCGTCGAGCAGCTCGGTGTCGTTGCGCTCCTCGATCCACTTTTCGCGCAGCGGCGCGAGGCCCTTGCGGATATCGATCCGCGCCTGCGGGTCGGTGTACGGCCCCGAGGTGTCGTAGACCAGGAGCGTCGGGTTGTCCTCGCTTTGCGAGATCGCGCGCATCGGCACGCGCAGGTCCTCGCGCGATCCGGTCACGTAGACCTTCTCCGAGCTGGGGAGCGGTTTGACCGCCGCGTCGTCGACGTGGGCGGTGGAGGCTAGGAACTTGGGATTGGCGTTCATGGTCGCTTCCTTCGGCGGGATTACCCGCATCAGGTTCAAAGGGTCTTTCTCACCCGGCGACACCTGCCGCCAGGACCCCCGCGTAGAGTCCGATACGGTACTGCAAAGCGGCATCGATGACAATAAATCGCGCGCTGGCGAAGGGGTCGCTTTGGTAAACTACGCCCCTGTTTCGCTTAAATTCTCCGGTGGCTCCATGAACTTCGAACAGGCCCGCTTCAACATGGTCGAACAGCAAATCCGGCCGTGGGAAGTGCTCGATCAGGACGTTCTCGACCTGCTCTACGTCGTGCCGCGCGAGGAGTTCGTGCCGCCGGCGCATCGCGCGCTGGCCTTTACCGACATGGAGATCCCGATCGGCGAAGGCGAGCGGATGTGGGCGCCGCGCCTCGAAGCGCGGGTCCTGCAGGAGCTTGCACTGCGCAAAGTCGACCGCGTGCTCGAGGTCGGCACCGGCAGCGGCTACCTCACCGCCCTGCTCGCGCACCGTACCGCGCACGTGCACTCGGTCGAGATCAAGACCGGCCTGGCCGCGTTCGGCAAGGCGAATCTCGAGCGCCACGGCGTCGACAACGTCACGCTCGAGGTCGGCGACGCCGCGCGCGGCTGGTCGCAGCACGCCCCGTACGACCTGGTGGTGCTCACCGGCTCGACGCCCGTCCTGCCGCAGTCCTGGCTCGCGCAGCTCGCTCCCGGCGGGCGGCTGTTCGCGGTGGTCGGCGATGCCCCCGTGATGACCGCCAAGGTCGTTCACTGCAGCGCTCCGGGCGCGTTCCGCGCCGTGGAGCTGTTCGAGACCGTGCTGGCGCCCCTGGTCAACGCCGAGCAGCCGCCGCGCTTTCGTTTCTGATGACGCAGATTTCGCCTGTGGAGCTGTCGGCCTGGCTCGCCGCGCTTGATGAGCCCAAGCCCGTCCTGCTGGACGTGCGCGAGCCGTGGGAGTTCCGGACCTGCCGCCTGCCGGACTCGATGCTGGTGCCGATGCGCACGATTCCCGCGCGCGTCGCCGAGCTCGACCCCGGCAGCGACACCGTCGTGATCTGCCACCACGGGGCGCGCAGCATGCAGGTAGCGTACTTTCTCGAGCACCAGGGCTTTACCAAGGTGCACAATCTGGCGGGCGGCGTCGACGCCTGGGCCCGTACCGTCGACCCCGCGATGCCCGTTTACTGAGCCCAAGGCCACCCCATGAAACGTGTCATCGCCGCCATCGCACTTGCCGCCGCGTTGCCGCTTAGCGCGCGAGCGGAGAACCTGCTCCAGGTCTACCGCGACGCCCGCGCCTACGATGCGCAGTACGCTGCGGCGCGCTACGCGCTGCGGGCGGGGCAGGAGAAGCTGCCGCAGGGCAAGGCGCTGCTGCTGCCGACGATCGGCCTGTCGGCAAACCTGACCGATACGCGAGTCGACCTGAACTCGGACAACCCGGCGCAGTTGCCCAGCTATACGCGCAATTTCCGCAGCGACGGCTATACGCTCAACCTTTCGCAGCCGATCTACCGCAAGCAGAACTTCCTCCAGTACGACGAGGCCGGATACCAGGTCAAACAGGCCGAAGCGTCGTTCGGCCAGGCTGCCCAGGACCTCATCGTGCGCACGGCGCAGGCCTACTTCGACGTGCTCGCGGCGCAGGACACGCTGACTCTGGTCGGGGCGCAGAAGGCCGCCATATCCGAGCAGCTCGCGCAGGCCAAGCGAAACTTCGAGGTCGGCACCGCGACCATCACCGACACGCACGAAGCCCAGGCTCGCTATGACCTGGTTGTCGCGCAGGAAATCGCGGCCCGAAACGACCTTGACAACAAGAAGAGCGCGCTGCAGCAGCTGACCGGCAAGGAATACGGCCACCTCGCACCGCTGCGAAAGAACGTGAAGCTATCGCCGCCCAATCCCAACGACGCGCAAAGTTGGGTCGATCTGGCCGAGAAACAAAGCTATCCGGTCCAGATCCAGCAGGCGACGACCGAGATCGCAAACCTGGAGATGAAGCGCAACGCGGCCGGCCACTACCCCACCCTCGACCTTGTCGCGAGCTACGGCCAGACGGACCAGACCGGCACCGCGCTCACCGCGGTCGGCAGCAACGTGACTCAGACGGCGCTCGGGCTGCAGCTCGCGGTACCGCTATACCAGGGTGGCGCGATCAGCTCGCGAGAGCGCGAGGCGGCGGCCAACTACGACAAGACCAGGCAGGACCTGGAGAACGCGCGGCGCAGCGCCGCGCTCGCTGCACGCCAGGCCTATCTGGGGGTGGTCAACGGCGTTGCCCAGGTGGGCGCGCTCGAGCAGGCACTGGTCTCGTCGCAGAGCGCGCTGGATTCGAACAAGCTCGGCTACGAAGTCGGGGTGCGGATCAACATCGACGTGCTGAACGCGCAGCAGCAGCTCTACTCCACCGAGCGCGACCTCGCGGTCGCGCGCTACAACACCATCACCACGCAGCTCAAGCTCAAGGCCGCCGCCGGCAGCCTGAGGGAGCAGGACCTCGAAGAGGTCAACCTCGCGCTGATTCCCTGAGCGCGTCCGCGGGGGCCGCTTCGAGAAGCCTGCGAACGACCTCGAGATGGCGCCCGGTCGCGCCGCGATGCGCCGCGCATAGCCGCATTCCCGCCGCACCCATCTGCGCGCAGCGTTCGGCGCTTGCCGACAGGTCCCGCGCCGTCCGCATCGCCTCGCCCGCGTCGCGCGCCTGCAGCGCGGCGCCGGCCTTGAGCGCCTGCCGGGTCGCCTCCGCGAAGTTGTACATGTGCGGCCCGAGGACCACCGGCGCTCCGATCGCGCAGGCTTCGATCAGGTTCTGTCCCCCCAGGGGCTGGAACGAGCCGCCGATCAGCGCGACGTCGCAGGTCGCGTAGTAGAACGCCATTTCTCCCATCGTGTCGCCCAGATAGACTCGCTTGCCGGCGTGCGGCGCCTCGCCGAGGCTGCGGCGGGCGAACGCCAGGCCGCGCGCCCCAAGCAGCGCCGCCACTTCGTCGAAGCGCTGCGGGTGCCGCGGCACGACGATCAGCAGACTGCCGTCGTCATCGCCCAGCGCATCGAGCAGCAGCGCCTCCTCGCCCTCGCGGGTGCTCGCCAGCAGCAGCGCCCTGCGTCCGCGCAGCGCGACCTTGAACGCGTGACCCTCATCGATCTTGGCCGGATCCGGCTCGACGTCGAACTTCAGGTTGCCGGTCAGCGCGACGTTTGCGGCGCCGAGCAGGCGCAGCCGCCGCGCCGCATTGCGGTCCTGCGCGCACACCGCCGCGAAGCGCGCAAACGCGGGACGCGAAAGCGCGGCGAAGCGCGCGTAACCGCGCGCAGACTTTCGCGACAAGCGGGCGTTGGCGAGGATCACCGGCGTACCCCGTTCGCTGCAGGCCGCGAGCAGGTTGGGCCATACCTCGGTCTCCATCATGATCCCGATGCGCGGCCGGAAGTGATCGAGAAAGCGCGCCATCGCCCGTGGCAGGTCGTAGGGCAGGAAGGCGGACAGCACCGACTCGCCGTAGACCTGCGCCACCGTCGCCCGGCCGGCGGCGGTAGTGCAGGTGACCAGCAGGTCGGAGCCGGGAAACGCGCGCTGCAGCGCGCGCACCAGCGGCGCCGCTGCGCGCGCCTCGCCCACCGACACCGCGTGCACCCAGATCACCCTGCGGCCCGGCCGCATCGGGAAGCGTCCGAAGCGCTCGCTCACCCCGGTGCGGTAACCCGGCTCGCGCCTGCCGCGCCACCACAGCCGCAGCAAAATCAGCGGCAGCGCGAGCCTCAGCAGGATTGTGTAGAGCCCGCGCCCCAAGTGGATATCTCCTCCAGTGCCATGATGACTTCGCCCGGCGCGGGCGGCGCGGCCCGCGCGCCGAGGTTACGCGCGCGGGCACTGCCGTAAAGCCCGGTGAGCGCCGGATCGGAGCCGCAGTACAGCCCGACCGCCGGAACATCGAGCGCCGCCGCGAGGTGAACGAGCCCGGTGTCCACTCCGACCACGCACTGTGCGCGGCGCATGAGCCGCGCCAGGTCCGCAACGTCCATCCGCGGCGGCACCCGCGCCCCCTCGATGGCGCGCGCGAGACGCTCGCAGCGAGCGCGCTCCTCGGCGCTGCCCCAGGGCAGCACGGCGCGCACGCCGCGCGCGGCGAGCGCGCGCGCGAGCTCGATCCAGCGGGCCTCGGCCCAGAGCTTGTCGGCGCGGCTGGTCATGGTGAGCAGCACCGCATACGGTGCCGATACCGCGACCGTCGGCGCACCCTCGGCGCGCAGGCCGTAGTCGCAATCTCCCTCCAGCGGGTACCCCAGCGCCGCGGCGGTCAGCCGCCGGTTGCGCTCGACCGCGTGCAGGCCGCGCGGAACGTGGTGGCGCCGGGCGTAGAAACGCGCCGCGAGCGGCTCGCGTGCGCTGCCCCCGTCCATGCCGTGGGTTTCGCCGCGCGCGAGCCGGCACAGAAGCGCGCTCTTGAGCAGCCCCTGCGAGTCGACAATGAAATCGTAGCGCTCGGCGGCGAGCGCGCGACGGAATTCGGCGAACTCGCGCCATACAGCCGGCCGCCAGACGGCGGCGCGCCAGCGGCGCAGGGCGACCGGGATCACGCGCCGCACCGCCTGCTGCATCGCCGCCACGCCGGCGAAAGCCTCCTCGACCACCCAGTCGATCGCGGCGCCGGGCAAGTGCCGCGCGGCGTCGCTCACTGCGGGGCAATGGTGCACGACATCGCCCAAGGACGAGGTCTTGACGAACAGAATGCGCGGCATGGTCGGCTAGAATAGGGCCCGCCGATTCTACGGGATATCACTTGACTACCGGGTCCCGCGTTCCCGTCTCCGCCGTTCTCATCATCCGCAACGCCGCGGCCCAGCTCGGCGAATGCCTGGCGAGTCTCGCCTTCGCCGACGAGATTCTCGTCGTCGATTCGGGCAGCGACGACGGCAGTCTCGAGATCGCCGCGCGGCACGGCGCGCGCGTGATTCAGAAAGACTGGATGGGATTCGGGCGCCAGAAGCAGTATGCGGTCGAGCAGGCGAAGAACGACTGGGTGCTATGCCTGGACGCGGACGAGCGCGTCTCGCCCGAGCTCGCGCAGAGCATCGCGGCCGCGCTCGCCGAGCCCCAGGCGCCGGTCTACCGGATGGCGCGGCGCAATCATTTCCTCGGCCGCTGGCTCGGGCACGGCGAAGGCTATCCCGACTGGAACCTGCGCCTGTTCGACCGCAAGGAGGCTCGCTGGAGCGACGATCGCGTGCACGAGAAGGTGCTCTACGCGGTGACGCCGGGAACGCTGGACGGCGACCTGCTGCACGAATCGGCCACGGACCTGTCCACCTATCTCGCCAAGCAGAATCGCTACACCACGCTCGCGGCCGAGCAACTGCACGCGAACGGGCGCAAGGCCGGCCTGGCCGTGCTCGCGCTCTCGCCCCTGGTGCGCTTCGTGAAGTTCTACGTCTTTCACCTGGGCTTTCTCGACGGCCTGCCGGGGCTGATTCACATCTCGATCGGCTGCATGAACAGCTTCCTGAAGTACGCCAAGCTGATCGAGCTGCGCAGAGCGAAGAAGGACTGATGAAGGTTCTGGTCACCGGCTGCGCCGGATTCATCGGCATGCACTGCGCAATGCGACTGCTGGCGCGCGGCGACGAGGTGGTCGGCATCGACAACCTCTCGCCGTATTACCCGGTCGAGCTCAAGCGCGACCGGCTGCGCCGCCTCGAGCAGGAAAAGGACTTTCGCTTCGTCAAGCTCGACCTGGCCGACGCAGGCGCGCTCGGCGAGCTGTTCACCGCGGAGAAGCCACAGGGGGTACTGCACCTCGCGGCGCAGCCGGGGGTTCGCTACTCGCTCGAGAATCCGGGCTCGTACGTGCAGGCCAACCTGGTCGCCTTCGCCAATCTGCTCGAAGCCGTGCGCGCGCACGCGCCCCGGCACCTGGTGTACGCCTCGAGCTCGAGCGTCTACGGCGGCAACGCGCGCCTGCCATGGTCCGAGGGCGACAACGTCGACCACCCGGTCAGCCTTTACGCGGCGACCAAAAAATCGAACGAGCTGATGGCGCACGTCTACAGCCACCTGTTCGGGGTGCCGACGACGGGGCTGCGTTTCTTCACCGTCTACGGCCCCTGGGGCCGGCCCGACATGTCGCCGGTGCTGTTCGCGCGCGCGATCATGGACGGCCAGCCGATCAAGGTCTTCAACCACGGCGACATGCAGCGCGACTTCACCTACGTCGACGACGTGGTCGAGGGCACGCTGCGCGTCCTCGACGACCCGGCCGCGCCCGACCCGGTTTTCGACGCGAGCGAGCCCGACCCGGCGACCAGCTGGGCGCCGTGGCGCGTCTACAACATCGGCAACCACCAGCCGGTCGGCCTGCTCGACTACATCACCGCGCTCGAGCGCGCGCTCGGCCGCGAAGCGTTCAAGCAGCTGGAGCCGATGCAGCCGGGCGACGTGCGCAGCACCTCCGCCGATACGCAACGACTGAACAGCGCAGTCGGTTTTTCGCCGTCGACGCCGCTCGAGGAAGGTCTCGCGCGGTTCGCGGACTGGTTCAAGCGCTACTACGGCTACGCCTGAGGCGAGCTTCCCGCCGGGGCGTATTCCGGGATCCAGGCACGCAGCCGCGCCCGCACCGCCTCGGGGCGGAGATCCGGCGCCGCGGCCACCCACGCGAGCACCTCTTCGCTGAGCCGGCCGTTCTCGGGCACCCGCGCCCGCGCCACGCGCAGCTTCGGGTGCGGCGTTGGCAGGGTGTGCTCGGCATCGGCGAGCAACTCTTCGTACAGCTTCTCGCCCGGGCGCAGGCCCGAGTACACGATCCTGATATCGCTCTCGGAGAACCCCGAGAGCCGGATCAGCTGCTTCGCGAGGTCGGCGATCTTCACCGGCTCGCCCATGTCGAGCACGAAAATCTCGCCGCCCTTGCCCATCAGCCCGGCCTGCAGCACGAGCTGCGCGGCCTCGGGGATCGACATGAAGTAGCGCTGGATCTCGGGGTGCGTCACCGTCACCGGGCCGCCGCGCGCGATCTGCTCGCGAAAGCGCGGAATCACGCTGCCGGTCGAGCCGAGCACGTTGCCGAAGCGCACGATCACGAACTCGGTGCGGCTCCTGGCCTGCTCGGCCTGCAGAAGCATCTCGGCCAGACGCTTCGAGGCCCCCATCACGTTGGTCGGGTTGACCGCCTTGTCGGTCGAGACCAGGACGAATTTCTCCACTCCTGCGGCCTCGGCCGCGCGCGCGAGCGTGACCGTCGACACGACGTTGTTCGCCACGGCTTCGGCGGCGTTGCCGTCCTCCATCAGCGGCACGTGCTTGTAGGCCGCGGCGTGGAACACCACCTGCGGGGCATGGCGCGCGAACACCTCGCCCACCCGCGCCTGCGACTTGGCATCCCCGATCACCGCCGCGACCGGCAGCTCGGGAAAGCGGTCGCGGAACTCCTGCTCGATCGAGTAGAGCGCGAACTCCGAGATCTCGAACAGGACCAGCTCGCGCGGCGCGAAGCGCGCGATCTGGCGGCACAGCTCCGAGCCGATCGAGCCGCCGGCGCCCGTCACCAGCACCCGCTTGCCGCCCAACAGCCCGTGCAGGCCGGCGTCGTCGAGCTTCACCGGATCGCGCCCGAGCAGATCGTCGAGCTCGACGTTGCGAAGCGCCGAAACACTCACCTTGCCGGAGACGATGTCGCTCAGCGCCGGCACCGTCATCACCTGCAGGCTCGCCCCCGCGCACAGATCGACCGCGCGCCGCCGTGCGGGGTGCGTCGCGCCGGGCATCGCAATGATCGCCTGCTTGACTTCGTGGCGGGCTGCGATCCGGCCTACGTCGCCGATCACGCCGAGCACCTTCACGCCGGCAATCGCACCGCCCTGCTTGGTAGTGTCGTCGTCGAGCAGGCCGACCACCCGCCAGCGGTCGCTGCCCGCCAGGTCTTTCAGCAGCGCGGCGGCCGCGGCTCCCGCGCCGAGCACCAGCACGGGCTCGGCCTCGGGGTGCGTGACCACGCCGAGCAGGCGCTGTTCTTTCCACGCCCGGTACCCCAGCCGGCTGCCGCTCATCGCGCCGATCAGCAGCAGCGGCGCAAGCAGGTACACCGAACGCGGCACGTGCGTGCCCGTGCGCAGCAGCGCGAGGAGCGCGGGGACCGCGAGCGCGCCGATGCCGACCGCGGCGAGGATGCGCTGCAGGTCGGGCAGACTGGCGAAGCGCCACAAGCCGCGGTACAACCCCAGTGCCCAAAAAACCACCGCGTAGACCGCCAGCACCCACGGCAGCCGGGTCCACATCACGTGCGCGAAGTCCGACGGGATCTCCAGGTTGAAGCGCAGCCAGAACGCGACCACCCACGCGAGCATCGCCGCGACGAGGTCATGGCCGAAGGCGGTCAGCCGGCGCCAGTTCACGCCGCGCTCCTGGTCTTGCGCAGGTAGCGCGACCAGCGCAGGTCAATCCAGGCCGCCACCGCGAGCAAAGCGCACACCGCCCCTGAAAGGATCGCGATTTGCGTTGCGATGGGTGCCTCGCGCGCGAGCAGCGCCGCGCCGGCGCAGCCAAGCATCGCCGCGTACTCGATTAGCGCCGCGCCGCGGTGGCCGAACCCCATTCTGACCAGGCGCTGGTAGTAATGGTCGCGGTGCGCCTGCCACACCGGCTCGCCGCGCAGCAGGCGCTTCAGCAGCGTGAGCGTCGCGTCGCAGACGAAGGGGGCGAACACCAGCACCGGAAACCAAAGCGGCCACAGGCCGTCGTTCCAGCCGATCAGGCCGAGCGCGCCGGCCAGAAAGCCGAGCGGCACCGAGCCGACGTCGCCCATGAAGATGCGCGCGGGCGGGAAGTTGCGAACCAGGAATGCCGCCGACGCCGCGGCCAGCACCACGCACAGCTCGGCGAGCGGGTGGACGTCCGCCAGCCAGGCCGCGGCCGCGTAGGTACCAAAGCCGAACACCGCCATCCCGCCCGCGAGGCCGTCGGAGCCGTCCATGAAGTTGTACAGATTCGCGTACCAGGCGAGCGCCAGCGCCAGCAACACGAATGCGGTCCAGCCCGGAAAGCGCAGTTCCAGCAGCAGGACCGCCGCTGCCGCGCCGAGGTGTCCGGCGAACCGCACCGCCGACGGCAGACCGAACACGTCGTCCAGGAACGAAAGCACCGCAAGGGCCGCGGCGAGCGAAAGCGTGATCGCGAAGCCGGGCGCCCCGACCAGCCAGCCCACCCCCACCCCGGCGATGATCGCGAGGCCACCGGTGCGGGGCACCGGCCGCTCGTGCAGCGAGCGCTCGTTCGGGTGATCGAGCGCGAGCCGCCGACCGGTCTCGGAGATCAGCGCCTTCACGCACAAGAGGGAAATCACGAACGCGGCAAGCGCGGGCTGCCAGAGCATGGCGGGCATTCTAGCGGGCTTGCGCGAGGTACCAGTCGGCGGTGGCGCGCAGGCCCTGCTCGAAGGAAAAGGGCGGCGTCCACCCCAGCTCGCGCCGGATCGCGCTGTCGTCTACTTCGAGCGAGCGGGTCAAGCGGTTGGCGCGGTCTCCGCCCACCAGCTCCAGCAACGCGGGCGGCAACGAGAACAGACGCGCAGGCCGTCCCAGCGCGGCGCCGAGCGCGCGACAGAGTTCCGGCGTGGAGACGGGCGCTCCATCGCTCACAGGATAGACACGTCCGACAGCCTGCGCCGCCTGAAGGCAATACATGATCGCGTCGCACAGGTTGCCGACGTAGACCAGGCTGCGTTGGTTCTCGATACCGGCGAACGGCAGCGGCCAGCCCCGCGAGATTGCGTTCATGAGCGCGCGGAAATTCGCCTTGACGCCCGGACCGTATACGAGCGGCGGCCGCAGGACCACGACTTCGAGACCCGAAATTCCCGCCAACGCCTGCTCCGCCGCGAGCTTGGCGCGGCCGTAGGGATCGTCTGGCTGCGCCGCCTTGATCGAACTGAGGAAGACGAAGCGGCGCGCGCGCGATGCAAGCGCCTGCTTTGCCTGCGCGACAGTGCCCTCTACGTTGACCCGGTGCAGCTCAGCGGGACTTGCGCGGGTGTGCGCAATGTTGGCGAGGTGCACCACGGCGTCGCAGTCCTCGGGCAACGCGCACAACTCGTACCCGGCAGCGGCGAGGGCCGGTCCGAGGTGGCTGCCGATGAAACCTCGGGCGCCGGTGACATGGATGCGCATCGGCGACGATATTACAACCAGCACGCCCGTTATCGCGTCGTTAGTCGAGCCCTCGCTATAATTGCCGCCTCTTCGCCGCAGTCCACCATCTCTCACTCATGCCGGCCAACATCGCGAGTGATTCCATGTCGGCAGAGGTGCCTGTCGCGTTGTCCGTCGTTAGCCATGGGCAGAACCGGCTCGTCAACCAGCTCCTCGGCGACCTAGCCGAATTTCAACCTGCGGGCCTGGACATCATCGTCACGCAGAACATCCCGGACAGCGAGCCACTGCGGACGCAGGCTCTTGCGGTAGAGGTCATCGTCAACGCAACGCCGAAGGGATTCGGCGCGAACCACAATGCGGCCTTCGCGCGCTGTACGGCGCCGCGCTTCTGCGTCGTGAATCCCGATATTCGCCTGCGGTCGAATCCATTCCCCTCGCTTTTGGCAGCGTTAGTCGGCGAGCGTGTCGCGGTCGTCGGCCCGCGCGTGTGTAGCCCGGACGGGCTGGTGGAGGACAGCGCGCGCCGCTTCCCGACCTTCGGCCGCCTGCTGCGCAAGCTGCTGTCGGGAGCCCATGGACCGGACTATCCTGCCGACCAGGGTCCGCAGGAGGTGGACTGGGTAGCGGGGATGTTCATGGCTTTTCGCAGCAACGCCTATCGCGCCGTCAACGGCTTCGACGAGCGCTTCTTCCTCTATTACGAAGACGTAGATATCTGCGAACGCCTCCAGGTCATGGGCTACAAAGCCGTTTACCAGCCCGGCATAAGCGTCATTCACGACGCGCGACGGGGGAGCCGGCGCGATCTGCGCCTGATGCGTATCCACGCTGCAAGTGCCCTCCGCTACCTGACTCGGAAGTACCGGTAACCCCTCGTCCCCATGGTCCGAAATTTGATTTACTCGCAAATTCAAGGTGTAATGGCGGATCCGTTCAATTGTTGAACGCATCGCCTGGGAACAGCGCCCCGTTGCTGACCGACGAATACCGGTACCGCATCCTTAAGCTGCTCGAAGCAGATCCACAGGCAAGCCAGCGCCGAATCGCTGATGCGCTCGGGATCAGCCTTGGTCGCGTGAATTACTGCCTGCAGGCCCTGGTTCAGAAAGGCTTGGTCAAAGTCAACAACTTCCGCAACAACGCTAACAAGCGCACGTACCTGTACTTGCTGACAGCCAAGGGCATTGAGGAAAGAACAAGGGTCACGCTGCGGTTCCTGAAGATCAAGCTTAGCGAGTACGAAACGCTGAAGCGAGATTTGGAGCAGCTGCGGCGAGAGGTGGCGGCGGCGAATGCGACTGAGCCGAAACCGAACGAAGGACAAGATCATGGTGAATATTGAGACGGACACGTGAGTGCACCCAATATAATTGCCAAGTTCGGCATGCTGCTGGAGCCGCGCGCCCGGCGTGAGTTCTACGCGCTCTGCGGCATGGCTGCGCTCGCCGGCTTTCTTGAAATGTTGGCGGTGACCTCCGTTGTCCCGTTCCTCGGCACGCTGGCGAGGCCAGCGTTCGCCGAAAGCGATCCCCGACTTGCGAAGCTCCATGCCCTTCTGGGCGTCGGATCGCCGGCTCAATTCCTCGCCTACCTCGGCGGCATCGTGCTACTGATACTCGTTGTCGCGAACACATTCTCCGCGGCTACTGCATGGCTCATGCTGCGCTTCGCCAATCGTCAAGGCCACGCATTGAGTGTTCGGATGCTCGCCACCTACCTCGCGAAGCCGTATGTGTTCCACCTGGATCGCCACATAGCGGAGCTCCAGAAGAACGTGTTCTCGGAGGTGCAGCGCGTGACGGGCGGGATATTGATCCCCGCGGTACAGATCATCGCCAAACTGAGCGTGGCGCTCTTCCTTTGCGCGCTGCTTGTGCTGATCAACCCGTTGGTGGCCGTCGTCATGGCCGCCGCGCTAGGGAGCGCCTATGTCATCCTGTATAAGGTAGCACGAGCGGCCTTGCACACCGCAGGACGAGTTTCGGTCGAGACGAATGCTTTACGCAATACTCTCGGCCTGGAGGCCCTTGCCGGCGCCAAAGAGATCAAGCTGCTCGGGCGAGAGAAAGAGTTCCTCCAGCGCTTCGCGGAACCATCATTGCGTTGGGCCGGCACGCAGACGATATCGCAGGCGCTTAGTCAGCTGCCGCGTTATGCCGTAGAGACTTTGGCCTTCAGCCTGATTCTGCTCCTTGCCATCTATTTGCTTGGCACGGGAAGGGGCATGGGCGACCTGCTGCCACTACTGGGCCTGTATGCCTTCGCGGGCTACCGGCTAATGCCTGCGCTGCAGCAGATCTTTGGGGGGTTCGCGCTCATCCGCAGCTGTCAAGCTTCACTGGACGCGGTACTGGCCGACCTGCAACCGCCTTCAGGGTTGCTCGTGGATAGTGGCAAGACACCGCGCGAAAGCAAGATCCCGATCAATTCGTTCATCGAACTGGTCGACGTGGGTTATCGATATCCAGGCGAGACCGCGTGGGCACTGCAGCCGGTCAGCCTGCGTATTCCGAAGAACGGGTCGGTCGCTCTAGTGGGTGCAACCGGCTCCGGCAAGACTACGATCGTTAACCTGCTGTTGGGGTTGTTGCCTCCTGCCGCTGGCAGCCTGCGCGTGGACGGCGTAGAGGTCGACGAGCACAACGTACGCCGCTGGCAGCGCAGCATCGGCCACGTGCCGCAGCAGGTTTTTCTCTGCGACGACACCATCACGCGCAATATTGCGCTAGGACTGCCGGACGCGGAGATTGACATGACGCGGGTCGAGCAAGTGGCCCGACTGGCACGGCTGCACTCGTTCGTCGTCGGCGAGCTGCCAAAGGGGTATGACACGGTGGTGGGCGACCGCGGGATTCGGCTCAGTGGTGGACAGCGCCAGCGCATCGGCATTGCCCGTGCGCTGTATCCGGATCCGGACCTGCTCGTTCTAGACGAAGCGACAAGCGCGCTCGACAACGTCACGGAAAACGCGGTGCTCGAGGCGCTCCAGGCACTGGCCGGACGCAAGACGATCGTGATGGTGGCTCACAGGCTGACCACGGTTCGGGGCTGCGACATCATTTGCATCATGGAGCAGGGGCGCATCGTCGAGCGCGGCAGCTACGACGAGCTCATGGGCTCAAGTCCGCGGTTTCGCGCACTTGCCACTTCGGCGGGCGCCGGTTGAGCGCCGAGCTGTCGCATGATGGAGACCACACCGCCAAATCAGGCGCGCGCTGGATTCATTCGCCTCCCGGGCAAACCGCCACGTGATCTGTGCTTCCCCACTGCCTTGCGCCGTGACTGATTGTCCCATATGCAGCGCGCGCGGGAGCGTCAAGGCGTTTGAGTTGTATGACGACCGATATGGTTATCCCGACCGATTCTGGCTGATGCGATGCCCGGAGTGCGGTCATCGGTTTCTTCAGGGGGCCACCTTCTCCGACGCCCAGATCCAGACGCTTTACTCGGACTACTACCCCAGGCGCAGCATGGGGCCGGAAGACTACCGACCGAACGTGGAGAGATCGGGATTCGGCGCCTGGCTGGATGGGGCTCGGGCCTCGGCATTCCGCTGGGTGCCGCCTAAAGTGACGGTGCTCGATATCGGCTGCGGCTTCGGGCAAGCCCTCGGCTACCACACCAATCGTGGTTGCGAAGCCTGGGGTGTCGAATCCGACGAGAACATCCGGCGCATTGCAGACCTGCATGCTTTTAGAGTTCGCGTCGGCGTGTTCAAGTCGGAAGACTTTCCACAGGACTACTTCGATGTGGTGACCATGGATCAGGTCATCGAGCACATGAGAGATCCGATCGATACGCTGGCAGGCGTACAAAGAGTTCTGAAACCTAAAGGCATTGCAATACTCAGCACTCCCAACGCCAGCGGTTGGGGAGCCAGGGTGTTCCGGCAGCGCTGGATCAACTGGCACGCCCCGTACCATCTGCATTTCTTCACCCGGCGCTCCATGCAGCTCGCGGCAAGCCGCGTCGGGCTCGTTGCGGAGTCCCTGGGCACGGTGACCAGCTCCGAGTGGCTCAACTATCAATGGATTCATCTCGCGACCCGGCCAAAGCCGGGTCAGCCGTCAAAATTCTGGGCCAACAATGGCACTTACAGCTCCGTCGAACGTACCGTTTACAGAATTGCCACCCTGCTGCACCGGACAAAGCTTGACCACCTTCTGACGCGCCTTTTCGATGCCGTTGGGGCCGGCGACTCGCAGCTCTTTAGTTTGCGGCGGTGCTGATGAATACGGTTCACGTCTTGCTGCCGGTCCACGACCGCAAACAAGTGACGCTCGACTTTCTGCGTTGCCTCAAGGCCCAGACGTATCCGAGCATTCGCTTGATGCTTATCGACGACGGGTCGGCCGACGGAACGCAGGAAGCCGTGCGCGCCGATTATCCGTCGGTGGAGGTCATCCAGGGCGACGGGACCTGGTGGTGGGCAGGATGCCTTCAGCGGGGCCTCGACCGACTGAAGCAGAAGGCGACGCAAGATAGCGACATCATCCTGTTTGCCAACGACGACACCGCATTCGCAGCCGACTTCGTGGAGCGCGCGGTGAAATACTTGGCCGACAAGCCTGGTTGCATGCTGCTTTCCCGCCTGCGGAATCCCGCCACCGGAGAGATAAGGGAGGCAGGCGTTCGCGCTGACCTGCGCGAGATGACCTTCCAGGTCGCCTCCGACCCGTTGACGATCAATTGCCTCCCCACGCGTGGGCTCTTCATGCGCTGGGGCGACATCAAACGCGCAGGAGACTTTCGTCCTCTCCTGCTCCCTCACTACTTGTCCGACTACGAGTACACGATTCGCGCCATACGCAAGGGCCTCAAGGGCGTCACGACGGAATCGGTTTGGCTGGAACCGAATCTCGCGCTCACCGCGAGTAGAGATTTCGGTTCACTGACTGGATGGCGCTTCGTCCGGGAATTGGTCTCGCCAAAGTGCCCGATCAATCCCGTCTACAGGAGCAGCTTCGTCATTCTCGCCTGCCCCGCGCGCTGGATTGTCCGAAACCTCGCGCTCATTTGGTGGCAAGCAACCAAACTGATTGTTCGGCAAGCGTTGCCGCGGGCCGTGCGGGCTGCGCTCCGCAAGGGGAATCGGTAGCATGACGTCAAGTGTGTCCTGCCCGCCCGTCCTGGTTCTGGCCTTCAACCGCCCGGATACCACGCAACGGGTGCTCGAGGCCCTGCGCGCTGCGCGTCCGACGCAGGTCTTCTTCGCCGTCGACGGCGCTCGATCGGAGCGAATTGGCGAGGCGGACTCCGTGCACCGAGTGCAGCAACTCGCTCGCAGCATCGACTGGAATTGCAATCTGCGCACACTCTTCAGGGAGCGCAATCTCGGCTGTAAATTGGCAGTGAGCCAGGCAATCTCGTGGTTCTTCGCCGAAGTCGAAGCGGGGATCATCCTCGAAGACGACTGCGTGGCCCACACGAGCTTCTTTCCCTACGCTGCGGAGCTGCTTGAGCGCTATCGGGACGACGAGCGCATCTTGATGATCTCCGGAGACAACTTCCAGCAGGGACGCAAGAGAACGGACTACAGCTACTACTATTCCCGCTACACTCACATCTGGGGCTGGGCCACGTGGAGCCGAGCGTGGCGCTTGTATGACCATCGCATGGCAGCCTGGCCCGAACTCAGGGACGGCGGCTGGCTCGTTGACATCCTGGGTGACCGTGCGGCAGCGGACTACTGGAGGCGCGTGTTCGATGAAACCCACGGAGAACAGAACAGCTCCTGGGCATACCGCTGGATGTTCACTGCCTGGAGTCAGAACAGCCTGACGCTGCTGCCCAACATCAACCTCGTTTCCAATATCGGTTTCGGTGAGCTCGCAACCCATACGCTGCGGCACGAAACTTCCAAGTCGGCACTGCGCCTTGAGGAAATGATGTTTCCGCTCAAGCACCCGCCGTACGTCGTACGCGACGAGCAGGCGGACGCTTTCTCGCAGCGAACCTTGTTCTCGGCGCCGCGCCCATGGCGGCGCCTCGCTCGATACGCCGGCCGTTTGCTGTCACGGCGGGCCAAGGACTAATGCCATGACCCATCCCGTGCTGCGCGCCGGCCGCGGACTGATCCGAAGACTCGGGTTCGACGTAGTCCGCCACGGCGACGTGCGCCCTGCGCCGCCTCCCGCCGACGTCGACGCCGCGGCAGCGGCTACGATACGTCTCGTGCAACCCTATACGATGACTTCTCCGGAGCGCCTTTACGCCCTGATCCAGGCGGTGCGCCATGTGTCGGCCGCTGCAATCCCCGGCGATGTCGTCGAATGCGGCGTCTGGCGGGGCGGCAGCATGATGGCCGCAGCGCGCGCACTGCTGGAATGTGGTGATACAAGTCGGGATCTGTACCTGTTCGATACCTTCGAGGGGATGAGCCCTCCGGGCACGCAGGACGTGGCGATCGACGGGCAATCTGCGAGCGACCTTCTGCGCACTCAGGACAGGAACCGTCCCGACTCAGCCTGGTGTTACGCGACGCTCGAGGACGTGCGGTCGGCGATGTCCGGCACTTCCTATGACAGCGCCCGCATCCACTACGTGAAGGGCAGGGTCGAAGACACCATCCCGGGCGGCGCGCCCGAGCACATCGCAGTGCTACGGCTGGACACCGACTGGTACGAATCCACCCGCCACGAGCTGGAGCACCTCTATCCACGGCTCAGCCAGGGCGGCGTACTCATCATCGATGACTACGGACACTGGGCAGGCTGCCGGAAAGCGGTGGATGAGTACTTCGCGTCCCGGAACATCCACCTGCTCCTGAACCGCGTCGACTATACCGGGCGCATCGCCGTAAAACCTGCATGAGTCGCCTGCTTAACGTCGGTTGCGGCAATGTCTTTCATCCGGATTGGGTCAACCTCGACGCCGCGCCCTCAGCGCCGGAGGTGACCGCCCACGACCTGCGTCGCGGCATTCCCTATGCCGACGAGAGTTTCGACGCCGTCTATGGATCGCATGTGCTCGAGCACCTGGAACCGTGCGCGGCGGCGCGACTGTTACGCGAGTGCCTGCGAATCCTGAAACCCGAAGGAATCGCGAGGCTCGTGGTGCCGGATCTCGAGGCCATCGCCGGGCTCTACCTGCGGTCCCTCGAAGGTGCGCTGGCGGGCGATGCGCAAGCGCGGCAGCGCTACGACTGGATGATGCTGGAACTCTACGATCAAGCCGTGAGAACGGTGCCTGGCGGGGCAATGGGCGCCCATCTGCGCGGCACAATGGACGGGAAGCAAGCAGAGTTCGTTGCCAGCCGTATCGGCGACGAGGCCCTGACCCCGGTGCCATACAATAGGCGCGCGGTTTCGCGGTTGGCCAAGGCAGTTTCCCTCCTGCGCAGATCCGCCGCCGGCGCCGGCGCCTTCTTCTTTCTCGGCACCGAGGGCCGCGAAGCGTTGCGCGAAGGCTTGTTCCGGCGCAGCGGCGAAGTGCACCAATGGATGTACGATCGCTTCTCCCTGCGGCGCGCGCTCGAGAGCGCCGGATTCTCCGACGCGCGCGTATGCGCCGTCGACGAAAGTCGGATCCCCGGCTTCGCCCGCTACGGGCTCGAAACCAGGAACGGCCGCGCACGCAAACCGGACTCTCTGTACGTCGAAGCGCAAAAGCGCCGGCGCACCTGAAGCGGCGCAGACAAATGCACCGATACTGCACGCTCTTCGATCGTAACTACCTCTCGCGTGGGTTGGCGCTGCACCGCTCTCTCGTGCGTCACGGCGGCGACTTCACGCTTCACGTCTTGTGCCTCGACCCGGCCACGCGCGACGCGCTGTTGGCGCTCTCCCTCTCACGCGTGGAACTGATCTCTATCGACGAACTTGAAGACTGGGACCACGAACTGCGCGCGGCGCGTGAAGGCCGTACGCCTGCAGAGTTCTACTTCACCTGCAAACCCGTGCTACTCGGGTACCTGGCTGAGCGCCATCCGAATAGCGACCGGCTCAGCTACCTGGACTCCGATCTTTACTTCTTTTCCGATGCCTCCGCGGTCGAGCGGGAGTGCGGCGGAAGCGCGGTCGCACTGACTCCGCACCGATTCAGCGAGCTGAGCGCGAGCCGCAGGAGGTTCGGCGAATTCAATGCAGGGTGGCTGAGCGTCGGTCGCGGCGCGGAGGCCCGGCGCTTCATCGCGTGGTGGCGGGACCGATGTATCGAGTGGTGCTATCTCGTCGTAGAGCCTACGCGCTTCGGGGATCAGAAGTATCTCGACCAGGTGCCGACAGTGTTTCCGGACACGAAGATCGTCTCTCATCCGGGAATGAACGCCGGACCATGGAACCTCGACCCCCGCCGCGTTGCGTCGCGCAAAGGCGGCGTAATGATCGACGGTTTGCCGCTGGTCTTTTTCCACTTCCACGCTACCCGCCGTATGATGTTCAATCTTTACGACTGCGGGCTGCATGAGTACGGCGTCGATCTCGCGCCGGAGATCAGAGATCGCATCTATCGTCCTTACTTCGCCGACCTGGCGGATTGCGAGCGCCAGGTGTCTGCGCTGCCCGGCGCCAGGCAGCCCTCGCTTGGACCCACGGCACGTGCACGGCAGCTGGCGCTTACAGTGCGCGCGCTCGCTCGCCACAGCGCCGTCTTCGCCCCGACCTGAACGGTGATCGTCGGCACAGGAATGATGGCGAAGGCGTTCGCCGCCTTCGAGCAGAACGAGGGGGTAGTGATCTTCGCGTCCGGCGTATCGGACTCGCTGGAAAGGAGGCCGGCGGCTTTCCGACGTGAGAAAGAACTCCTGTTGCGCACGAGGGCCGCGCATCCCGATGCGCTGCTGGTCTATTTCGGAACCTGCAGCGTGTACGACCCGGACCGGCGCGACACGCCGTACGTCCGACACAAACTGGAGTTGGAATCTCTCCTGGAGGCCGCGCCGGGACCTTGGTTGGTGCTGCGACTGCCGCTCGCGCTCGGGCCTGGACACCGTGGGCATACCTTGGGGCGGTTCCTCCATGAGCACATTCTGAGCGGGGAACCCTTCGAGGTATGGGCCGGCTCCACCCGCTACCCGGTCGACGTCGAGGACGTCCTCCGGATCGCCAGGCGGCTCATCGCCGACCGAGCATGCTGGAACCGCCGGATCAACGTCGCGCTGCGCGCCTTTCCGGTGCTCGAGTTTGTACGCGCGATGGAGGCGATTACCGGCAAACAAGCGACGTACGCGCTGCTGCAGAAGGGCGAACACTACGACGTGGACTGCCCGGAGATTGCCCGCTTGGCCACGGAGCTGCAGCTCGACTTCAGCGCGAGCTATCTTGAGCGCGTATTGCGCAAGTACTTCCCGGCAGCTTCGCGGCCGCTGATTTCGATTGTCGTCTCGGTGCTCAACAGCGCCGGGACTTTGCAGCAATGCATCGACAGCGTCGCGGGTCAGACCTATGCCGCGGTAGAGCTCATCGTCATCGACGGCGGCTCGACCGACGGCACGCGGGAGCTGCTGCAAGAGAACCCGTCGCGGCTGGCCTACTGGGTATCGGAGGCCGACCACGGCATCTACCACGCATGGAATAAGGGCCTTGCCCACGCGCACGGCGACTGGATCTGCTTTCTCGGCGCGGACGACTATTTATGGGCGCCCGATACGCTAGAGCGGCTAGCACCAGCCCTGGCGCGGGCATACCCGCCGGCGCGGGTCGTGTACGGTCAGGCGGTGTTCGTGAACGATCGCGGCGACGAAACTCAGCGCGTGGGGAGCGACTGGGACGTGTTGCGGAAGCGCTTTCCCGAGATCATGTGCCTGCCGCATACCGGACTCATGCATCATCGGAGCCTCTTTGAGGTTCACGGCAAGTTCGACGAGTCTTTCCGCATCGTAGGCGACTACGAGATGCTTCTCCGCGAGTTGCTGGCCGGAGACGCGGTGTTTGTGCCCGGTCTTCCCGTTGCCGGCATGCGGCACGGCGGGGTGAGCAGCGATCCCGCAGGCTCGTTGAACATGATCCGGGAGTTTCGCCGCGCGCAGGTTATGCACGGCCTGCGAAGGCCCGGGCGGCGCTGGCTGGTTGCGGTCGCCAAGGCCCGCCTGCGCGTGTGGCTGTGGCGCATCCTTGGCCGCCGGGTGGCACCCTACGCGTTC